>Tibetan_p1__coassemble_7031_pt1 | contig 2826 bp, 4 predicted proteins | sample Tibetan_p1__metabat2_low_PE_010 | metagenome-assembled genome bin Tibetan_p1 | reverse complement strand
ACTTTGTTGGTCTTGGCTGGGATTTGGCTGTATTTGAAAGCCAAATCCCAGCCAAGACCAACAAAGTCGCACATTTCTTGCACTGATGAAGGAGCAAGGGTGATTAGGCGGTAGTCGCCGTGGCCGCCACCTTTTGTTGTTTGGAAATAGTCAGCCTGTGACGGTTGGATTGTTCCAAGGCCAGGACCTCCTCTCATTACGTTAATAACAAGTGCTGGAAGTTCGCTTGCTGCTAAATAAGACATTCCTTCTTGCATCAAACTGATACCTGGACTTGATGATGATGTGAAAACGACTTTGCCTGCTGCTGCACCGCCATAAACCATATTTATTGATGATATTTCACTTTCTGCTTGTAGAACGACCATTCCGGTTGTTTCCCAAGGCTTTTCAGCCATCAGAGTTTCAAGAACTTCTGATTGTGGGGTGATAGGGTAACCAAAGTAACCGTCTGCTCCGTAGCGTATCGCTGCGTGTGCAAGGGCTTCATTACCTTTCATCAATCGTACTTCTTCTTTCATAAATTTGGGATTTACGAGATTTAAAATTTAATCAACGCGAACTTTATATACTTCAATACATGAATCCGGACATACTAATGCACAACTTGAACAGCCAATGCATGATTCAGGTTTTTCCATGTATGCGAAGTGGTAGCCACGGTTATTTACTTCCTTATGCTGTAGATTTAGTGTGTCTGTAGGGCATGCAACGACACATAGATTGCAACCTTTGCATCTTTCCTCATCGACAACAACAGCACCTCTTATTTTTGCCATAATAATTGTTTTTGTTTTATGCTATTACAAAATTAATTAAATCTTTTAATTTGCTAAACCTTTTCTAAAATTTTATAACTATTTAATTTTTCGCACATTAGCGGGTTAAATGTGTATAAATTTTTGCTCACTTTTGTTTATTTTGTGCAGTTTGTTGAAATTGTTTGCACAGATTAATATGTACTGTGCATTTCTTCAAATGTATAATTTAGAAAATCGTTGAATGGTTTAGCGGTTTCGAGATATTTGATAATGTTGCTTGTCCAGTTTTCGGAATAGAAAAAGTCATCATCAAGGCTTTTTGAAATCAGAAATTCTTTCATTTTGATAATTTCCGGGTGAGGGTAGTCCTTTGGAAAGCCTTTTGGCAGTGTTTTTAAACTGTCGCCAACGAGACTCGGGTAGTATTTTTTGAATTTCGGTTCATTAAGAATTTCAAGAAATTCTTCCATTCCCGCATCAATGTCATTTCGCAGAGCTTTGAGAATATCATTTTCGGGAAACCATACACCTGAGAAAACAGCGCAGCATCCTGGTTCTATATGGATATAGTATGCAGCATTTTTTGTCTTCTTCCCTTTTGGACCGAGAACTATTCCAAAGTGGGTCTTGAACGGTTGCTTGTTTTGAGAAAAACGGATGTCGCGATAAATTCTGTAAATACAGTCTTCTGCAGAAAGCCCCATTAGCCCTTTGTCGAATTTGCAGATTTTTTGGATAAGGATATTAATTTCGTTAAGGCATGCCAGTCGGATGCTTTGGTATCTTTCCTTGTTGTCCGCAAACCATTCGCGGTCGTTGTTGCATTTTAGTTCGCTGATAAATGTCAGCATATTTTTAATAGCACTCATTACTGGATTATTTTTTGCTAAGGTAGTAAAAAAACAATGTAATATCAGATAAAAATCCGATTTATTTATGAGTCTGTTTAGAAACGGGTGATTTCTTTGTTGTATTTTTCGGTTTTTCCCAAAATAAATTACATTTGCAAAGTAAACCTATCAAATTAACTTAAAATTCATGTTATGAAAAAGTATTTGTCAGAAATGATTGGTACAATGGTACTTGTGTTAATGGGTTGCGGAAGTGTGGTATTTGCCAGTAATGTAGCAGGTGCAGTAGGTGCCAGTGTAGGAACATTGGGAGTTGCGTTAGCGTTTGGTCTTGCTGTTGTTGCAATGGCTTACACAATCGGCGGTATTTCAGGTTGCCATATTAATCCTGCTATCACATTAGGCGTCTATTTGTCTGGTAGAATGAATATGAAAGATATGGCGATGTATATCGTTTTCCAGGTTATTGGTGCAATCCTCGGTTCTGCCATTCTTTATGCTCTTGTTTCAACAGGGTAAAGTGGAGGCGTAACAGCTACAGGCGCCAATTATTTTGGAGATGGTGAGATGCTGCAAGCGCTTATTGCTGAAGCGGTATTTACGTTTATCTTTGTTTTGGTAGTTTTGGGAACAACAGATGAAAAGAAGGGAGCAGGCAATTTTGCTGGTCTTGCTATTGGCTTGACTCTTGTTCTTTTACACATTGTATGTATTCCAATTACAGGAACCTCAGTAAACCCGGCTCGCTCAATTGGTCCGGCTTTGTTTGAGGGTGCTGTTCTTTCTCAATTGTGGTTGTTCATAGTTGCTCCTGTTGTTGGTGCTGCTTTGAGTGCTGGTGTTTGGAACTTTATTAAAAAAGATTAGTTATTGTATTAACAATAGGTTATAGTTAGAGGCTGCGTCAGCGAGATGCAGCCTCTGTTCGTTAGGTGCGATATATAGTCGGGGCACTGTATTGGCAAAACGATTCTCTGAATGAATAATTAGAAAAGTATAATGCTACATTTTTAGGTTGAAAATTTTTGTTATTTATTTTGTTGATATTCGGATGGTTAGCGGTTTCTATGATGCTTTCGGAATTATTTTTAATAAAAAAATTGCCTTAGAGTATTGTTATTCCAAATAAAAGTATTAACTTTGCAGTCGCAATTGAAAAGGCTCCGTAGCTTAACTGAATAGAGCATCTGACTACGGATCAGAAGGTTACAGGT
>Tibetan_p1__coassemble_5087_pt1 | contig 3717 bp, 4 predicted proteins | sample Tibetan_p1__metabat2_low_PE_010 | metagenome-assembled genome bin Tibetan_p1 | reverse complement strand
GCTGATGACCGTTGAATATTGCGGAAATTACATTTACAGGAACGGCAAATTGGAGAGGATTCTAAACGACTACGGCTACTATGCCGACGGAGCATACCATTTCAATATCACTGACTATCAGGGTAATATCAGGGCTGTGATAAGGGAAGACGGTACATTGGAAGACACCAACAACTACTATCCTTACGGAGGTCTGATGGGCAGCGGAAGCATGGGCGTTCAGCCGTACAAGTACGGAGGCAAGGAACTTGACCGCGAGAACGGTCTCGACCTCTACGACAGCCACGCACGCATGTACGACCCAATAATCGGACGCACAACGACAATCGACCCCCTCGCCGAAAAATACACCCACCTCTCACCCTACCTCTGGTGCGCCGCAAACCCGCTCAAATACGTTGATAAAAATGGAATGGAATTGCACTTTTCGGGGACAGATTCTAAAGATGCAATTTCTGAATTGAAGAAGAAAACCAATTTGAGATTAAAACTTTCTTCAGACGGAGCAGTTACATATAAAGGAAAACCCAAAAATGATATAGATAAAAAATTAATAGAGATAATCAGTAACACAGCGGTAGATGTCAATGTTAATTTTACTACAGATAGTAAAGTGACAGGCGGAAGTTTTGATGGAAATATAAAAGACGGTGACATTGTTAGAACGCAGCAGCGTGCTCACTTAGCTCGTCTTCGCCAAATGGATAGTTGGTATGGAATGCCGGAAGGCACCAGCCTTTTTCATGAAATATTAGAATCTTACATCGGAGGAGTTGACACACCAAACGCTCCATCAGTGTCAGGTCATAAGGATTCTTCTGGAAATTATGAGGCAACTTCATTGGAATATTTGAATGCACATAGTAAAGCATCAAAATTTGATTCGAATTTCATAGAACCAATAATTGAAATAACTGTGGATAAAAATGCAAATATAGAAATAATTAATATGGTAAAAAAAGTGGCTGGAAAAACTACAATCCATGTACTTAGAAAAGAATTAAAGTAAATAACATTGTAAAATAAAACATTATGTATAATATTCGATATCTAATAATAAGCATTTGCCTTTGTGTTTTATTCAGTTGTGCTCCGAGTAAAAGTATAGTCGAGCGAATAGACCCTCCGATGGATACAATAGTGCCAGTTCGTATGGATTGTAAAATTATTAAACGATATTCTAAGTATGGCAGAAAGAGATATTATAACGCAATTAATATTAAAAGTTGTGATACCATTGAATTTATCGGGGATGAAAAATTTAGGAAACCGATCAAGGAAGGAAAGATATACTCACTTGAGTTGGTTCCTGTAAAGCTAGTTGATATCATAATTACTCGGGATGGTCCAGCAGGGTGTATTTGCATTGACATGGGTACAAGACGTGAATTTATGAAGTGTTTTATGCATAGGATGCACCATCAGTTATATCTATTGCTTGAAAATAACGGAATTATCCCGGAAAAGGAATCTGAGGATTGATAAACACTGCTTATTATTTGGAAATGTGCAAATTAGTGCGTAATTTGCGGAAAATAAATTTATCGTATTTCCTTAAATTTCAAATCCGATGCAGTGTGTGCGACAACATAGAAATTTTGGTTTCGGGAAAGTAACCGACAGGCTTCATATCGGGAACCGCTGGATGTTATTAGGAATGCAAACATACTATGCCGACGGAGCATACCATTTCAATATCACTGACTATCAGGGTAATATCAGGGCTGTGATAAGGGAAGACGGTACATTGGAAGACACCAACAACTACTATCCTTACGGAGGTCTGATGGGCAGCGGAAGCATGGGCGTTCAGCCGTACAAGTACGGAGGCAAGGAACTTGACCGCGAGAACGGTCTCGACCTCTACGACAGCCACGCACGCATGTACGACCCAATAATCGGACGCACAACGACAATCGACCCCCTCGCCGAAAAATACACCCACCTCTCACCCTACCTCTGGTGCGCCGCAAACCCGCTCAAATACGTTGACCCAAGCGGTAAAAAATTGCGTTTTGCGAAAGGAACAACTTTACCTTTTGTTGTTAATTTCTACACTGCTACTTTATTTATGAAACAGAATGGTACTTTTGACAATATTCAAAAAATTATCGACTCACCTAATGTATATTATATTGCAGACGGATCTCAATTTTTTAAACCTAATCAATTTAATGGAATAAAAAAGACTATTTTCTGGAATCCAAATGTTGGTTTGATAACGACAAAGAACAAATTATTGTCACCAGCAACAATGTTAGACCACGAATTCCAGCATTGCGTAAATTATGAGGTCGATAAAAATAAATATATTAATCAAATAGATATTGAAAATGAAGTGTATACAACGGAAGAAGAAAAAAGTGTTATTGAAAACAGAGAACGTCAAACAGCGATTAAACATAATGAAATTAATAATAATGAAAAAACTAGAGAAGATCATTTTGGACAAGAGTTTTATACGCGTACACCATCTTCTACAACTATTGTTACTGATATTGACTACATATTTAGGACAGGTAAAATGTTACTCACAAGGAATAAAAATAAACTCAAGCAATATAGATCGAATCATAATTAAAACAGAACAATATTTAAGAACATCCACAGCTCCAGGTTACCCGCGTTATTATTTCGATTACTTTAATAGTGAAGACAAAACAACTACTGTAGTCAAAAATATTTCTGACATTAATATGATTTGTTCTGAATTGGCAAAATTCCAGAATGTAAAGGGAACTAATTACATACACCCTCAAGGAAAGGATCCTATACGGCCGTGCGATTATCCATATCCTTTTAATGATGAAAATGTAGACTGTTTTACTGATAACATGTATATTTCTCTAAAGATGGAAGTATATATGAATAATTTTAAAAATATAGTAGTTATTTACGGAAATAAATCAAGAGTATGTTACAAAAATCAGGTTTTTAAAGCAACAAAGAAGTTTCAAAACTTGATAATCCAATATGAATCACAGAAGACAAAGAAATGAGAAAGGACTTAGTCATAATAGTAGGTTTTGCTATTTTATCTTTAGCGTTTCTATTAATTTGGAACAATAAAGAAGGGTCGAAAGAATTGGAACAAAACTATTCTATTGAAGAACTACAAAATGAATTTGAAAAGAAAATAGAGAGTCGTTATCCATTTGTTCAAAATGTAGACAGTGTAGTTATTAAACTGTCAAGATATGATTGGGACTGTGGTCATAGCCGATTAATGTCTAGATTTGTATTCGATTATTTTTTTGAGCGTATTTGGGAAGAAAGTGGAAAGGTAGAACAACAATTTTATGTAGGAGAACAGAAGGAAAATATAATCAGAATAATAAAGAATTGTAAAATTATGGGGGTAACACCAGATTTTTTACATGGAAATAGATATAAAAACATTTGCTTATTCGGGGACTATTATGACGACATAAATATAGTTGCAAAGATTGAATTTTTCGTTTCAGAAAAATTAGTAAATGTTTTATGGTGCAGTCATCATTTTATGGATGGTATGGAAGAGTATAATTATCCTATTCGCAAAATAATTTCAAAAGATTTAAAAGCCGAATTAGACAGAATACATAATAATTAACTCTTATTGAGAATATTGAACTATGAAAATCTTGACTTTATGCTTTATTTCAAATTATAGAGACAGCGCACAGGGTTTGGTTGAATACGGATATAACGTCAGGGGCTGGGCGACTGGCATAACAA
>Tibetan_p1__coassemble_2883_pt1 | contig 5815 bp, 6 predicted proteins | sample Tibetan_p1__metabat2_low_PE_010 | metagenome-assembled genome bin Tibetan_p1 | reverse complement strand
TTGAAGTTATGATACTTCCTGTTTTTTATCAACACTAAAACACATCAGCTTTCGCGCCATTGGCTATAGCATCAATCTCATCCGCAATCTCATCGGAAGAGAGCTTGATGTAATACATGAAAGCCTTCTGCGTCTTATGTCCGCTTACGTGCTGCCGTATAAAAACCAAACAGAAAGACATCACATAACTGTTCATAGAGCCCATTAAATGGCATTTCATACAAGGCTTTCCATGAACTTATCACTTTATTGTATTCTTAAGGCCGTACTGCCTTGCAGACACATTGCGAATTATACAATATTGCTACTTGCAGAGACAAAAAACAAATGAAGCGAATGCTCTTTAGTATTGCAATGGTTATCTATAACGACTTTTCTGCCCAGTTTTCACGGTCAAGGTTGCGGTAACTTATCGCTTCCTGTATATGGTGCGACAGCACGCTTTCTGATGCCTCCAAATCGGCTATCGTACGCGCCACCCGCAATATTCTGTCGTATGCCCTCGCCGACATGTTAAAACGCGTCATTGCCGTTCTTAGCATCTCAAGCCCTTCTTCTGACGGCTGCGCATACTGGTGTAGCAGGCGTGTTGACATCTGCGCGTTGCAGTAAACGCCCTTTATTCCCTTGTATCGCTCGGTCTGTATCTCCCGCGCTGCTATTACACGCTTGCGGATTTCCTCACTGCTCTCTGCCGGCACCTGTGACGACATCTCATCAAATTCCACTGGCGCAACTTCCACCTGCAGGTCTATTCGGTCGAGCAGCGGTCCCGAGATTTTGTTTATATATCTGTGAACTGCTCCTGGCGCGCATATACATTTCTTTTTTGGATGGTTGAAATATCCGCACGGGCACGGGTTCATTGACGCTACGAGCATAAATCCAGCAGGATAGTCAACGGTATATTTTGCCCTCGAAATTGAGATATGGCGGTCTTCAAGAGGCTGACGCATAACCTCCAATACCTGTCTGCTAAATTCAGGAAACTCATCAAGGAAAAGTATTCCGTTATGAGCAAGGCTTATCTCGCCAGGCATAGGGTTTGAGCCTCCGCCAACGAGCGCCACCGGTGAAATAGTGTGGTGCGGTGAGCGGAAAGGGCGCTGCGTCATAAGCATTGAGCCGTGCGAAAGTTTTCCCGCAACGGAGTGTATTTTTGTCGTTTCAAGAGCCTCTTGCAACGTCAAGGGTGGCAGTATTGACGGCAAGCGTTTTGCCATCATCGACTTACCTGACCCTGGAGAACCGATAAGCAGGATATTGTGTCCGCCGGCACAGGCAACTTCAAATGCCCGTTTAACGTTTTCCTGGCCCTTCACTTCGGAAAAGTCATATTCAAAATGATTGACTTGCTGGCTAAACATTTCTCGGGTATTGATAACGGTCGGTTGCAAGTCTATTGCTTCATTGAAGAACCCTATAACCTCAAGTATATTTTCCACGCCATAGACTTTCAAGCGGTTTACAACTGCCGCTTCCATAACGTTAGCCTTTGGCACTATAATTCCGTCTAACTGCTCTTCTCTTGCCTTTATCGCCATCGGAAGAACACCCTTTATCGGCAAAACGGAACCGTCAAGCGAAAGTTCTCCCATTATCATATATCTGCCAAGTTTTTCCGACTTGATATTCTCATTTCCTGCCAGAATGCCTACTGCCATAGGGAGGTCGTAGGCAGAACCTTCTTTCTTTATGTCGGCAGGCGAGAGATTGATAACGATATCACGCCGCGGGAAGTCGATTCCGCACTGCCTGATGGCAGACATGATTCTCGGGTAACTTTCTTTAACGGCAGTGTCGGGAAGCCCTACGATAGTACAGTTGAACCCTTTGCCAACAAGTACCTCTATAACGACCGATATGGCATCAATACCTTGAACCGCCGCTCCGTTTATCTTGACTAACATGGTATTTATTTTTTGTCTGTAATATCTTCAACTGCTTTCTTTACCTTTTGGGCATCATAGCCGCGATAGAGTTGCTGACCAGTAGAATCGGCAACGATAATGAAGTTTTCGCCAACAACATTCAAGTCGGCGATAGATGATTCATAATGGCCTGTCAGTGCCTTATAATGCTTCCACTTAACGGAATCATTTTTTACTGTCCTATACCATTTTGCTGTATCGGTATTGACAAAAATATCTGCTACAGTAACGCTTTTCTTTGCCGACAACGCCTTTAATTCTTTAACAATTTTAGTTCGCAGGGTGTCTTCTTCTGAGGTATTATACCAGAAATAGAGTATGTTTGCCCGGTTCTTCTTGGGGTCAAGAAGAACAAGTGAGTCCTTTTCATTACGAATTGTAAAAGGAACGAGTTTCTTGCTCGCAGAACTCTCATTTTTCAGCGTGCTTCCGAAAAGGCACAGGAGGGATTCCGGTTTTGCCTTTTCAGAAATTGACTCGAGCAATTCTTTTGCTCGGTCAGACTCTATATCGGAATAATCACATGTTAGCAAAAGCGTGCTCAAAACGCTCTCCGGATTATTTGAAATATAATTCTCAATGGCTTTATCGGTCTTTGATGTAGTGCCCGACTTAAAATCACTGTAATTGTCGCTCATGAAATCTGACCACTCCTGATTCAATTCGCTTCCGCCTAACTTAAAACCAAAAGGGTCTGCAATCTTGCCGGAGAAAGTTACTGTCTCTCCGTTTTTAACAACGAGATGAGTCAGAAATTTGGACTGTGCGTTAAAGATATAGACAACAGTCAAATCCTTGGATTTGCCAACCAACTTAACCTTGCCGTCAACGGCTGGAATCCATTGCGATGTTACGCTCTCCGGCGTTGCATATACAAATCGCAAATTCTGCGTTATACCATCGTCGAATGTGCCTTCTATCGTGAATTCACTATTGCTGCATGAACTTAAAAGAGTAATAAGCAGCAACATACTTATGCCTAAAAACTTTCTCATAATGAACTGTCTTTCCCACAAAATTACAATTAAACCATAAAAAGAGCAAATATTAATATAAATATAAGAAACAAAAGAATCGGTTTTGTTATTTATTTATGTAATTTTGCAGAGGTATGAAGCACGTATTTTTAATATTGTCAGCAATAATGTCGTTTTTATGCTCCTATGGGCAAATAACGACTCTTCCACAGCAACAAAAATACAATGTTGACAGTATTCGTCGCGAAATCGACAACGGACCGTACTTTTCTCTTTATAAGGACAACTATTTCATTGCCGGCACAACAATAGGATCAAAACCGACAAGAACTAACTCTGATGTCAAATTTCAGATAAGCATTTCGCAACGGCTAACGAAAAGTACCCTCCCGTTTAACACATACCTATATCTTTTCTATTCTCAGAAATGCATGTGGAACGTATTCGAGGAATCACTTCCTATGCGCGACTTTAACTTCAATCCGGGTATCGGTATTGCCAAGCATCTTATTGTAAAAAACAGATATATCGGCAAAGTAACGCTAATGCTTGAGCACGAGTCAAACGGTCGTGACGGGCTGGCTTCAAGGAGTTGGAACAAGATTTCACTTGCTGGTAATATCTTTATTGACCCTAATATCATGATTCACGGTAAAGTGTGGATTCCTATTATCGACGGTCAGAACAATAAAGATATTCTTGACTATTGCGGAATATACCAAACAGGTTTGTCCATAACTTCTCCTAACAAACGTTTCCATTTTGGACTTACTCTTGTTAAGCGTCGTGGCTGGAGGTTAAGTTATAATTCAATATGGGAAATCAGTTACCGTGTTTTCAAACGCGACAATCAATTCCTATTCCTTCAGTACTATAATGGCTACGGAGAAAACCTTCTTGATTACAATGTTTTCAAATCTCGCCTAAGAATCGGCTTGGTCATCAAACCAAAACTATTCAGTGAATACTAAAGTCACTGAGATGAGCTCTTTTATATATTAGGACTTGACTCTCGAAATGCAAGTAAATTTATACCTAATTTTTTGCATTTCTTCTTTCTCATATCTATATTTACAAATAAAGGATGTGCTTAGCAATGCCAAGTTAACAAAACCAACGAAAAACTTAATAAAGACAATATGAAACCTCTTAAAATCCTATTAGCAATAATCCTACTGTTTGCATTTGCTGCCTGCTCTAATGACGAGCCTATGCAGAATGACAATCTATCTTTGAAATTTGATAATAGGTTTGCCCTTTTTCTAATGTTGAGAGGCTATGTGGAAGACACTTCCTACATAACTCAAGCAGATGTGGACAATATAAAGAAACTGGACGTATCAGGTTGCGAATTAAAATCACTGCGAGGCATTGAGTTTATGACATCTCTAACAGAACTGCAGTGCTATGCTAATAGACTCTCATCTCTTGACATTAGTAAAAACACTAAACTTGAGACTCTTTACTGCGCAGACAACAGTCTAACAGACATACGTCTGGGCGAGAATGCAAATATATCTTATTTGTCCTGCCAACGCAACAACCTGACTTCCCTCGATTTAAGATACTGTAAAAATCTAACTTATCTGAATTGCGTCTCTAATCCTGGAAAGAATAGCTCTTTTGAAGTAGCAATATACCCCGGAACAGGTTTAAAAATTTGGAAAAACTCCTGGGACTATGACGGGCAAACTATTACAGTAAAACTCACTCAAAAATAAGATATGAAAACTCTCAAATTATTTCTTGCAGCGATTATTATGTTCTCACTATATGCTTGTAGCGAGAACGACATTCCAACACCTGCTCCTGATGAAAATATATCATCTAATTTCGATGCCTCATTTGCAACAGCACTATTCAAAAACGGCTATATTAAAGACCCGTCTAACATAACTCCAGAAGAAATAATGGAAATTGAAGAACTCTACTTGAATAATCAAGGCATAACTTCTTTACAAGGCATCGAGTACTTCTCTTCTCTTATCAAATTAGAATGCAACCAAAACAACATAACAAACATAGATCTAAGCAAAAACTCTAATCTGGAATATCTATCATGCTATTCAAACCCTTTAAAATCCCTAAACATTTCGCTAAACTCAAACTTAACAACATTAGATTGTGCCTATACTGAATTGAATTCCATGAATCTCAGACACAATACAAATTTGGAGACTTTTGTATGTTATCACAACAACTTAACATCACTTGATTTAAGTAAAAACAGAAAATTGAAAAGACTTGACTGCCGTGACAACAAACTAACGGCGCTTGATTTAAGTAATAATAAACTACTGTACAGACTCTATTGCTCATTCAATAAACTAACTACTCTAAATTTAAAGGAAAATCGATTTCTACTATATTTAGACTGCCAATATAATGATATTCAATCACTGTCCCTTGCAACCGATGTAACACTTATGCACCTAAATTGCAAAGCAAATGAACTAACAGCATTAGGAACAGAAAATTGTCCGGATTTAAAATTCCTTGATTGTGATTGGAATAATATAGCATCACTAAATCTCAAGAAATCAATTGACTTAACTGATTTGACGTGTAATTATAATAAATTAAAGTCATTAGACATAAGTCAAAATAAAAAAATGGTGTCATTAATATGCGAAGGAAATCCTGGCGAGAATGACGAATTTATAATAAACCTATGGAAAAGTAGCAGATTTGAAGCTAAGTTTAAAGAATGGTATTATAACGGACAAACTGTAACTATTAAATATACAGGAAGGTAAACCCATATATCCCTTGCACTTTTCATTATCTCCAAATTATATGGTTACCCACACTAAAAATCTACTGACCCAATAATAGCCTATAATTACTATAAATACTATAATTGCTATTGTTCGTATCCCCACGAAATAAAAAAAGGACAAGCTTGTG
>Tibetan_p1__coassemble_1643_pt1 | contig 9047 bp, 8 predicted proteins | sample Tibetan_p1__metabat2_low_PE_010 | metagenome-assembled genome bin Tibetan_p1 | reverse complement strand
CAAAATGGAAGGGAAAAGCGATCTCCTTTGTCACCACTCTCCCCGTCATTTTTAACTGACCGAGCCTATGGAAGGATATATCCTGATAAATCTCGGAAGAAACAGGAGCTGACCATTTATTATAAAAAGGACGAATATGAAAATTAAAACACTTATCATCATTGGATTGACAGCATTTTTATGCTTATTCGGCGCAACAGCCCATGCACAATCAGACAAACAGATTATCATCATGGATAACCCGGACTATGACATAGATGTGGAACGTTTTTGCTCTCCATATATTGATTTCGATAATCCCAAAGAGACCAGCAAAGAAGTAAACTATCGCTATGTGAAATACACACAAAACATGAACGTTTCGTTTTCTGAGAGATATCCGATTTTAGTATATTATATAAGTATGGACAGTCTTGCTACCAAGAAAGCAACTTTTTGTGATACCGATTTTGGAAAACTGAATTTGATAACCAATGCACAAGGCAAATTAATATCGGTAGCTTGCGAAACGAAGATGAACAAAACAAGCTTCGAGAAACTGGTAGAAGCTGCCAGGCAGAAATATGGTAAACCTGCCCTGCAGAAAGCAGAAACAGGTAAAGACGAACTTAAAAAGATTCTGATAAACTCGATGGTATCAAAGGGCAAGGACATACCCGTGTATCTTTGGAAACCGGATGACGAATATATAGGACTGTTCATGGAAGGCGAGGATGTCGTAAAGCTCTTCCGGGCAAAAAAAGAATTTGAGGATTTACTCATCAAAGTAAATGGTCCTTACATTGAGGCTAAGGAGGAATGGCAAAAATTTAAGGAAGAAATTCTGGAGTTATAAATATCAGGTTAAAATTAAAGACGAAAAGCAGACAGTGTGTCATAATTGCAAAGTACTTCGTTCCTTTCGAAAATTTGCCCACAGTCATTTACTATTAGCAAACTCCTGCTAACCTTATTCTCAGTGCCTTGCATTATATCAGTCATAACGCACAGAAAGAGGGGTTGCATCAAAAATTTATTTTGACACAACCCCTACTAAAAAGTTATTAATTTTATCCTAATATTAAGAATTAACTTATATAACGCTTATTTAGGACAAATCATATTCACTAACTGAATATTACCAATTATGCTTTTACGCGACCTACGTAAGAACCTTCGCGAGTGTCAACCTCGATAACCTCACCTTCGTTGATAAACAAAGGAACGCGTACTTCTGCACCTGTTTCAACTGTTGCAGGTTTCAATGTGTTTGTTGCTGTATCGCCTTTCAAACCCGGTTCTGTGTAAGTAATCTTCAATTGTGTCTTTACTGGCATCTCAGCATAGAGAACGGTTTCTGTTGTAGCATCAGCAACAACTTCCACTACGTCACCTTCTTTCATGAAGTCAACACCGGTAATCATATCCTTTTGAATAGGAATTTGCTCGTATGTTTCCTGATTCATAAAAATATAATCTGTACCTTCCTGGTATAGGTATTGGTACGGACGGCGCTCAACTCTTACATCCTCCAACTTTTCACCGATGTTGAAACGACGTTCCAATACATAACCGTCAACAACGTCTTTCAACTTTGTACGCATAAAGGTATTACCTTTACCTGGCTTTACGTGAAGGAATTCAATAACAAAATACAATTTGCCATCCATGCGGATGCAAGTTCCGTTCTTAATATCTTGAGCGTTAATCATAAAATATAATTATATTGTTTAAAATCTTATTAACGATTGCAAAGGTACCAATTATTTTCCACATAATCAGTACCATTTGCCGTTTTTTATCCCTAATTTCTGCCAAAATGGAGAAATTATAGCCTTATTCCATACTTTTCTATTCTGTTTTCAAGCATTCCTTTTGGCAAGAACTTTCCAAGCACTGAAACTATTGTATTGAGCATCCTCTCTCTTATATAGTCATCTTTTATGTAGAGAGAAACCCTTCGCTGCGACAAGTAGTCGCCTTCAATTCGTCTTACATTGGCTCGCTGACCCTCACTCAAAAATGGCAAATGCATTTCTGGAATAATAGTAAATCCTCCATTAATATCAACTATTCGTATCAGAGTTTCAATACTGCCTGCTTCATATATATGACGTCCTTTTGCACGTGCCTTACAGAAACTGAAAGCACTTTCTCGTAGGCACTGTGCCTCCTTCATTATCCACATATTCTCATGCTCAAGATTTTCCGGCTTGAAGACTGGCAATTTCCTCCAACAGTTCTCCGAAAGATAAACATAAAATTTCTCCTTATATAATGGTATTTCTGTTACTCCTTTATAAACATTACCGCTTATTGCTAAACCTGCATCTAACTCCCCACGCAACAAAGCATCTGCCATAGCATCTGCTTTCATCTCCGAAATAGAAAGATTTATATCAGAATAGTCTTTTATATAATTCTTGATAAAGTCTGGCAATATATATGGTGCAATGGTAGGACCTACAGAAATTGACAAATCTCCGGAAACCCCGCCTTTACTCTCTACAACGAGTTCTTCTATTCGACCAGCCTCAACAATAGTCTTCTCTGCCTGTTGGATTATCTTCTCTCCTATCGACGTTGGCTCTACTTTCTTATTGGTTCGCTCGAATATCTTCACATCAAGTTCTTCTTCCAACTTAACAAGCATAGCACTTAATGTTGGCTGCGAGATTCCACAAGCATCCGCTGCCTTAGCAAAACTGCGGTAACGATTTATTTCAACTATGTATCTTAACTGCTGTAATGTCATATCAATAGATTTTATCTATACAAAGATAAGAAATATCATTCGTTTATCAATTAAAAACAAACTAAATTTGCATTAGAAATAAAACAAAAAATATGGCAACAAAGAGATTTCACAGATACATGGCGAAAAAGGGATTTCCCCTCTACTGGCTACTATTAGGCTACCTGGTCTTGGGTTACTTCTACCCTATTATCGGACTGATAGCATTAATCTGCATGATCGCACCGGTAACGGTTTCAATCTGGAAAGGCAGATGGTGGTGCTGCAACGCTTGCCCGAGAGGAAACTTCTACGACAAGATATTATCAAAATACTCTCCTCATAGACCTATTCCAAAATTTGTCAGGACTTTTGGCTTTCGGTTGTTTATGGTATTTTTTATATTTACGATGTTCACAGTACAAATGTACTTCGCGTGGGGAGATTGGAACGCAATGGGGCGAGTATTTTGGAATATCATCCTTATAACAACAATCGTCGGTATTATCCTCTCTTTCATCTACGCTCCGAGAACATGGTGCTCGTTCTGCCCGATGGGAACACTATCTTCCTGGGTGGCTCCAAAAGAAGGTAAACTGCCAAATGGGTATAAGAGCATACACGTAAGCAGCACTTGCCAAATGAAATGCAAAAGTTGCGCAAGATTTTGCCCAATGCAACTGACGCCTTACGACAGCAGAGGACAGGAAAACGGGTACCTACACCCTGACTGCATAAAGTGCGGACAATGCGTAACTGCCTGCCCTATAAAGATTATGGAACTGAAAAAATAAAGAAATAATAATAACAAAATAAAATTAGAAATTATGGAAAATATTCAAACTTACCTACCGTATCTTCGCGGTTATGACTTTACTGGAATGCCAGTTATCATCGACTTCTACGCAACATGGTGTGGACCTTGCAGAAATCTCGCTCCTCACGTTGAAAAACTCGCAGCAGAATATGAAGGACGAGTGAAAGTTTTGAAAGTGGACGTTGACAAAAACGAGCAACTTGCAATGGCAGCAAGAATCCAGTCAATCCCAACGCTCTTCTTCATCGACAAGGAAGGAAACATTGAGCGCCACGTTGGAGGTCTTCCATTCGGGAAACTCGCAGAAAAAGCGGACGAACTCCTAAAATAGCACCTCAGCAAATAGCAATCAATCTTAATAACCAACCCCTCGGCACTTCAAACACCGAGGGGTTTTTATTTTATAGTTAGAATAACATTTTATCAAAACATTTATTATCAACACTTACCGTTAAAAACATTTTCCGCAGATTGCGGGAAACCAACAATCTGCGGAAAACCTTTTATTATCGCCCATGAGGGGGCATTATCAATAATTTGTATTGACGCCGGTATCCATTCCGCCTGATTTGAGGCTGCGGCCCAATTTCTTGAAGCCCTTACCGAAGTTCATTCTATAAACAAGGCTAAGGAATATCTGGTTAGGATTATTCAACCTGGTACTTGAACTATACGGACGAACGTCTGACAAGTCAAAACTATGATAGTTGCTGCCTTGCTTTGTAAAGAGGTTCACGGCAAACAATCTGACAAACAAGTTATTCCAGCGGTACTGAACTTGAACCATATTTGATCTCTCGTTTCTTGAAAATGTTGTTCCGGAAAGGTTGTATTGCGGCTTGATGATGTAGTTCGCACTAATTGTCCATGCTCCGAAGTATAGACCGCCACTTACGCCAGCATACAGTCTCTTGTCAGAAAACTTCTGCCTTGAACCGTCGGCAAGACTCTTTTTATGTATCGTATAATCGTCCCAACCTATTTGACCATAGATTGAGAAATGGTTAAGAATATTGTTGAAACCCAAATCCAACTGAAGGTTAATTCTGTCATCACGCAAACCATTGACCGGCTTAGACAGGAACATATTCCTATATGGATCCATAACGCCTGTAGCAGTTTTCGGAATATACTGAAAATCCCTTAAAATCGGGTCATTAGTGCGGCTATGGCTAACCCAGAAAGTCCCAGTAAACTTTTTATAATTACCACGTATATACAAGCGGTTGCGGTACCAAACGGACGGTTTAAGGTTCATATTACCCATACTGACTTCTATATCATCTACCAAAGTAGGCACTTCCGACTGCTGGTTGAATGAAGGCATTGAAGGATCATACATAAAGAGATAGTTGAACGACAAGAATCTCTTTATTCGGTAGTTAAGATTGATATTACCTTTAAAGCGAGTAGCATTCATTGTCCTTACTCCGTCAGAACTATGCTGATATACACCTCCAACGCCGACTGTATATCCCAAATCCTTAAATCTACCGGTAACAGACCCATAGAAGTACATTTTATTGAAATCCAACACAGGTCTATTAATCACCCCATTCTCACGTTGCTCATTCTCGGCACGGTTGTAATTATCCTGAATACCAAACTTTGCAGTAACATTCTTAAATTGCTTGGAGTACATAATTTCACCTCCAACAGCCTTTGATTTATTGGCAGTAGTTGTATAAATCCCATACACATCATTTCCTGACGCATCAGTATCAAGATAATCACGGACATAATCACCGTCATTATATCGGCCATTCGCAAGTATTTCAAGCATATTGCCTTTTTTAAACTGCTTTCTGAAGAAAAGAGAAACACTTGGAGCTTTAAATTCACTTGACCAAATCAAACGGTTATTCACCTTTGTTTCTGCTTCTTTTTTTGTTATTTTGCTTGAAAAAGTTGTACGATAAGAGTCAGTTAACGCACCGCTCAAATCGATGGAGAACATTGTATTAGCACTGTGCATATACGTATAGCCTAAATTAATGCCATTGTCGGTATATCTCATTCCACTTGGTAATCCTACCTGAGTCTTTACAAAGTCACCGTCCTCACTGCCAATATAACGGGCGGAAGAACTGATTTCCTGCTTTTTATAATCACGCCATTGGATGCCGTAATTGATATTCCATTCCGACTTTTTGTTATAGTATGTAGCCGCAACATTTCCGTTAATGGCACCGGTATTAAGCGAACTCATTCCGGAAAGCATTATCGAGCCTCCGTCCCGGCGAGGCTTGGTAACAAAATTGATAACGTATGAATTGTGGCGGATATCAGGACTGTCAAAATACTCCACCTTCAGAATGTCGTTAGGATTCAATCCGTTAAACTTCATCATATCAACGGCTTTCCCGTTAATCTTGATTATCGGTGTTCTGTTGTCAACGGTAATCTTATTCAATTCCTCAACGACTGCCAGACCCGGCATATTCATCTTCAAAGCATTTAGCAACGACAACGAAGTTGCAGCCCTTTCTACCTCTCCGCGGGAAGGAATAACGATATATCTGTCAGGTTTTTGCACAACCGCATCTGCAACCACCTCAACCTCATCCAACTCTACCGAACGAGGTTTTAACGCAATTGTTCCTATATCAAGAGTCTCAATATCAGAACCGGCAACCTGCAAATATACAGGCTCCATTTTTCCATACTGAACTTCAATAATAACTCTCGGCTCATTAATCTCGCAGGTAAGGAAGCGACCGTTCTGGTCAGACTCAATGCCTGCAACAACTTTCATGGTATCATTTCGGGCGATAATAACTGCCTTTCTTATAGGCTTGCCGTCACTGTCCGTAATGCGACCCGTAATATTATACGCAAACGCCGCTACACTTGACAGCAACGAGCATAAAATAAAAAGTACTCTTAGCTTGTTCATCTGAAATTTAAAATTTGTTTTTCGTATATTGAATTAATCACACAAATATAGCATTAATTATGCCACTAACAAACAGCATAATGGGGGGCGAAATTTAACAAATTTTAAAAGCATAAACTATCAATAATTTATCAAGATACAACTTTAATATTCAACATCAACACCAGTATCAATGCCTTTATTCTGCAAAGTTCTGTTAGCACGATTATAAGACTTGCCTAAATCTATTCTATACACGAAATTAAGTTCTACCAAATTAGCATAGTCCTTTATATAAAAAGAATTGAATATCGGATGCACCTTTGAAGGGGTACTGATTTTCTGCAGGAAGCCACGCTTGGTAAAGGCATTTACAACCCTTGCTCCAAAAGAAAAATCTCTCCACCTATATTTTACTCCGAAATAGTCATAACGTATATCCCTGCAAAAAGAACGACCATCTAAACTATAGCGAGGAGCAATTGCATAGTTAGCATATATGGTCCATTTACCAAAATAGGCATTAGCACTGATACTCGCATAGACCTTATCCAATGAATTATCCTCATTGGTTTCAGAAACCGAATACTTATCCCAACCCACAGATGCAGATAGAGTCAAATGGTTAAATAAATTTTGGTAACTCAAATCAACTTGAACATTAATATTGTCAGTATAGTTACCATTTTCTATTCTATGAATAAACATCTGGTAATATTTACTCGCGGGATCACTATCATAATGCCAAACAGAATTTATCGGGTCGTTAGTTCTACTATAACTACCCCAAGCAGTTGCGTAAAAATTACCTGTGTTATATCTCAAATACAAACGATGTCGCTGATAGGTACTCGGCTTTATATACAAGTTACCCATTTGAACAGAAATATCATCTATTGTATGCACATCATCATTCATAACAGACAAAGACGGCATTTCCGGACTATACATATAAAGATAATTTGCATTCCAATGATTATTAAAACGAAAATTCAATGTTGCTGTCGCCTTAAATTTCAAATACGACTCACCTCCAGACATTCCCTTGCTATGGAAATATTTACCGCCAGCACTTACTGTATAACCCAATTTCTTCCATTTACCAGCAAGGTCGCCATAAAAATAGAGATTATCTCGTGTGAGATTATCCTGCTCAAATGGAGAATCATTTTCAGAATATTTATTTTCTGCATAATTTCGCTTATAGTTTACACCATATCTTGTTGTAACATTCTTAAATGCCAAAGTATATAATGCCTCAGCCGCCAAAGCCCAACTGTCATTTTTTGTGGAATTAACCTGACTGTAGTTTTCTTTTGAATCATCATTATATAAGTAATGCATTTGCCGAGAATAATCACCATTAGAAAGCGTGCCAATGGCGTTTAACTCAAGTGACTGCTTCTCAGATATGTTTTTTCTAAAATATAAATCAATTGATGGTGATTTGACTTTTGTTTCATTCGGATTATATTTGTCAAATAGTTTTCGCTCTGTTCCTATCCGTTCTTCTATAGCATTATAATTTCTGGCTTTTACATCTTTAACACTTAAATTCAAATTCGCTGAGAACATTGTGCTTAAATCATACATATAGGTATAGCCCAATGTTAAAGCATTGCTGAAATCACGGGCATAAGATGGGCGACCAATTTGGTTACGAAAGATTGTTTTATCACGTCCTATATACTGCTCGTTAATATCCGTAAACTGTTTTTTTCTCTTATGCCAGTTATTACCATACATTAAAGACCACTCTGACTTTTTATAATGATAAGAGCCTGAAACTGTTACATTAGAACGCAATGCAGTAACAGCCTCATCAAGCATTACCATAACAGAGCCACCCTCTTGGCGCGGTTTCATAACAAAATTAATGACGCCGGAAACGCCTCTATCTGCATACCGAATATCTGGAGTATTTCTGTATTCAACTCGCAATATTTCTCTATGATTCAACCCTTCAACCTTAGAAAAAGGCTCTTCTTTACCATTAATTTGGAAAACTACTGAACCGCCATCTACAAGCACTTGCTTTAATCCTTCATTCACCTGCAAGCCAGGCATCTTTACTTTCATTTCACTTAACAGATTTAATGATGCAGAAGCCCTTTCTAGTTCTTTTACTGATGGTATAAGCACATATTTGTCAACCTTTTCAATCACACGACTGGCAGAGACAACCACCTCTTCCAACTCCTTGCTTCTTGGTGACAATTTAATTTCCCCCATATAATAATCACCATCTATATAGTCTAATGAAATACGTTGCGATTCATAACCTGTGTACGTCAACTCTATACAAGCATAGGTGTCTTTTACTCCTCCAAATGAGAACCAACCATTTCCATTTGTAGATGTCTGCATTACGACTTGTGTAGAATCGCCAAGTAGTGACACATTGACACCAGCCAATGCTTCTTTTGTTTGCTCGTCTATTATAACTCCAGACAGTCCCTGTGCACTCGCTATAACTGCACTAAGGCTTAAAAACATTAATAAAAATAATTTTTTCATGTTATGAATTTTGAACAAATTTATAATAAAAACTCGTTGGTTGAATTAATTTTGCAAAACATTTATAATAAAAAAGTTGCACATATTGCTGATATTTAGTAAATTAGTGGTGACCAAACCATTGA
>Tibetan_p1__coassemble_1188_pt1 | contig 11521 bp, 9 predicted proteins | sample Tibetan_p1__metabat2_low_PE_010 | metagenome-assembled genome bin Tibetan_p1 | reverse complement strand
CTATATGGTTGACAAAAAGACCGGGTATATCCGCCTCGGACGATTTTCCAGAACATCCGTAGAAGAATTTAACAATGCCGTTAAGGCCCTTAAAAAGAAAGGGATGAAGCAGTTAATACTTGACCTTACCGACAACGGTGGAGGATACCTCGACATTGCCGCAACCATTGCAAACCAATTCCTCGAAAGAAACGAGATGATAGTATATACCGAAGGCAAATCACAGCCACGCAGAAACATGACCGCACGCGGCGACGGCAAACTGAAAGACAACAAACTCGTTGTTATGGTCAACCAGTATTCCGCATCAGCAAGCGAGATTGTCAGTGGTGCCTTGCAAGACTGGGACAGGGCTGTTATCGTCGGCAGAAGAACCTTCGGAAAAGGCCTTGTTCAGCAACCCGTTCCATTTCCTGACGGAACGATGATAAGGCTAACCATATCAAAATACTACACCCCTTCAGGGCGATGCATTCAAAAGCCTTACACCATTGGCGATAAGGAAAAATACGAACGCGACATCATCGACAGGTTTAACAATGGAGAACTATACTCCGTTGACAGCACTAAATTAGACGAGAAAATGCGTTACTCAACCCTAAAGACCAAACGTACAGTCTTTGGCGGTGGCGGAATAATGCCGGATATATTCATTCCGCTTGATACAACGGCTTACACTAAATACTACCGCGAACTGGTGGCAAAAGCCGTTCCAAACAATTTTGCCGTTGCCTACGTTGACAAGCATCGCACCGAATTAAAAAGCAAATATCCAGAAGTAGAGGACTTTATAAAATTCTTCAACGCTGATGATACCATTATGCAGGAACTCATCAACATGGGCAATGCCGATTCTGTCAAGTTCAACGATAAGGATTATGCCCTAAGCAAAAACTTCCTGTCACAAATAGTAAAGGCAATAATCGCCCGCGACATTTATACCCGCGACGCTTATTTCCAAGTCATCAATCCAACTAACGCAATATACCAAAAAGCCGTTGCGGTTATTAACGATGACCAGGAGTATAACAAGATATTAGGCATAAATGAAGAAAACAAAAAAGAATAGCAGAAACATAACGTAAATCATCCATCCAACCCCATATCAACCACCTATAAAGGCATTTTGCTAAAAAAAAACTGTTTTTGTTTTTTTGTACAAGGGGTTTGTATTACTTTTGCATTCTAATTATAATATGGAGCAATCTGATATTAACAACATACTAAAGCCGATAAAATTCGAGCCGCACTACAAAACAGTAATGTGGGGTGGCGAAAAGATTTCACAGTTCAAGGGCATTCCTTTGGACTGTAAAACTATTGGTGAAAGTTGGGAAATATCAGGCGTTAAAGGTTCTGAATCAATAGTCTCCAATGGCGTTGACAAGGGTTTGACTGTAACGCAAATGGTAGAAAAATACCGCTCACTCCTCGTTGGCGGACTCTCTTACGAAAAATTCGGCACTACCTTCCCTATCTTGGTGAAAATCATCGACGCAAAAAAAGACCTCTCTTTTCAGGTTCATCCAAGCGACGAACTGGCTAAAGAAAGACATAACTGCATGGGTAAAACCGAAATGTGGTACATTGTCGATACTGATAAAAACGCTAAACTATATGCCGGACTTAGTCAGAAGACAACTCCACAAGAGTATGAGCAACGTATTGAAGACGGGTCAATTATGGACATCGTCAACTGCTACAAGACTTCTCCTGGCGACCTATATTTCCTCCCCTCAGGTTGCACTCACTCCATTGGTGCTGGGAACCTTCTTGTTGAAATACAGCAAACCTCGGATATTACCTACCGAGTATATGACTACAAGCGTCAGGACACTAACGGAAAATACCGCGAACTGCATACAGACTTGGCTCGTGCCGCTATCGACTACTCAAAATTCTGCAGCAAAATGGATTACTGCAATATCGACAAAGGCCGCACAAAACTTATAAACTGCAAGCATTTCACAACGTCTCTCATCAAAACAGATGATGAAATAAACCTCAAAAACGAGCACGACTCTTTTCTAATAATTATTTGCGTTAGCGGAGAGGCTGTTGTAGAAGGTGAAAAAGGCTCGGAAACTATCCGTCAGGGAGAAACAGTACTTATTCCAGCAGCACTAAAAGAAATAACAATAAGAGGCAAGGCAACCCTCCTTACCGCTTCCGCAGGAAAATAAATTGTTTTAGCATACAGTAACACAGGAATCATTCTCGCTGCTCCTTTCACTACTCAGCGAAGCAGAAAGCATAGACGGTCGCCATCGCTTTCCTCCTCATCGTATGCAAACCCTTCCCACTCAAACTGTTTCAACTCATCAGGGCTCTCTATCCGGTTTTTCATAATAAAACGCGTCATTTCTCCTCGGCACATCTTGGCATAAACCGTCACTACAACCAACTTGCCGTTTTTCAATGCATAAAACTCCGGGGTAATGACACGCACCTCCTGACAAACCCGATTCCAGTCGAACAAATCCTTCATCTCGCCACTTGCCAAATTCACCAGCACGCCTCCGCTCCGTTTTATTTCACTGATAAATAAATCCGTCAACAATGGTTTCCAGTAATCAAATACGGTCACTCCTCCCAGTTCTGGCAACTTAATATAGCCCTCCATCCTGTAGTTCCGAATCAAATCGAGCGGACGGAGCAATCCATATAAAAACGAGCTTATCAACAAATGCTTCTGGGCATAGGAGAAGTCTTCTGGAGTAAAATCAGCCGGATGTATGCGCTTAAACACCATTCCTGTATAAGAAAGCAAGGCGGGAAGTTTTTTTCCATTATCAGAAAGAAAATCATTATAACGCATACGGTTTACCGAAGACAGTTTCTGATTAATCCGCAACACCTTGCTTAAATCGTCAACACTATATTGAGCCATCTTCATGGCGTTTTGCTTTGCTTCTTCGGCAAAGTAAGGCTCAGACGTAAAAGGCACGTTCACCCGCGAGCGATCTGTCATGGTCTTAGCGCATGAAATAAATGTTAACATCGGCTTTTATTTGTAAATTAATAAGTTTTTGAGTTGTTGACCTTCGGATTATAGATTTTAAGTCTCTTAAAAATCTTTACAAAGATACACTTTCCAATGGAATTTCATCAATAAACAAAAATTGGTTTCGTAAACAGAAGAGCTTACCTGCTCCACTATGCATTATCATCACCTCTCCCAAGTATAATTGTCAATCTTCGAAGAATGCATCTTATAATAAAGGTTCACAAAAGGCCTTATCTCTCGGAATAGCGGAATTGTGAACAGCAGTTTTGGCATTTTAAGAGCGTCCATAACCTTTCTCACAGAAAAAAGATAGACAAGCAAATCAGTAATAAACAGCACAATCGCCACACCGCCGAAAATTATGGAATGTAAAGCAATTGCAGAATCTTTAATTATACTAACCACCGATAAAGCAACAGCAACGGCTGTCAGTATCAAGTAGATAACCCTCAAATTGGCTATCACCCACGAAATCTTCTTAAATCCAGGATTTATCTTCGACATTGTAAACGCCCTGTGCAACTTATTGACAACAAAAGAAGAAGCATAATCAACAGGCATCTCCTTAACAAAACTATCCTCCGACAACTCTGGCTTAATCTTTGCCAATTCAGAAAGTTCACGGATAAAAATATCATCATCACCATACTTCATATTCATCGTCCGAGAAAAGCCCTTATTGTCGAAGAAAAGTTCCTTACGATACGCAATATTCATCCTGTCACCACGAAAAGCATGGTTAGAAGATGCAGCAAGCAGATACTCTACGCTATCCTCAACCTTATCAAAAATTCTATAACGATGACCGAAAGACGCGTCTGATGAAACATCTACCGAAGCGTAACCTATAACAACTCCCGTTTCATCACTAAACTTCCGCGCCATTGACGCCAACCAATTATCTGTAAGCGGAATACAATTAGCATCAGTAAATATAACAACATCATTTGCAGCAGCCTTAACGCCAAGCATTGCCGCAAGTTTGCGAATTGAAACATTACAAATACTATCAGGGATAAAAGTTGACTTTAGTTTAGGGTATTGCGCTGTCAAAATAGTAATCATATCATCTACCGTCTCTGATGAATCGGCATTGACTATTATAACCTCATAATCATTGTAATTCTGGTTAAAAATAGCCGGAATACTTTGATTCAGATATGCTCCTATCTCCTTGTCTGCATATACAATTACCGATAACGACGGCTTTGCATTTGCATCAATATCTTGAAAACTATCCACTTGCAATTTTTGTACAGAATACTTCTTTTTAAGAGCAACTGCAATCTGAATAACAGCCAATATCACCAAGACAGCAAGGCAACACAACTCTTCTTTAGGTATATAAAGCATAGAAAAATCCATTCAATTGAAATTCTATTGCGAAGTTACAATTTTTTCCGTAATTAGGTCGATATTTTCATATCAATTACATTAGTCCTGACTTCCTATAAAATTATATGACAGTCAAAACCAAAGCACCCTTGCAACTGATATTCAAGCAATTGCAGGGGCACTCTCATCGAAATCGACTATTTAGTCTGTGGGAATTTATCTTCTTGGCTTGTTGCCTTTACGTCTGTCTCCCTCTTTTTTAAACCTATTGAATCTATGGCGCTCACTATCAAAGATTACATCGATCTGCCTCGGTGTCAAAAATTTCCGGAATTCTTTATAATACTTTTCCCTAACAGCAATCATATCCTTACCTTGCGCAAACAGACTTTGTATTTTCTCCTCAATTTGCGCATCAGTCAGCATCTCATCTTTATTACGCCTACAAAGAATAGGATACTTGTCTTTTATGGCAATAAATTCCTTTCGATAGTCTGTATATGTTTTGACAAATTTCTTTGTATCTGCATCATCAAGCAGCAACCTCTTTGTCAATTTTTTACATTCAAAATCTATCATCTCTTCAACAGTAGGCATGTTCCTACCGCCTCCTTTGCCACTTTGACTGTAGGCAACTGCCGAAAAAAACAGGCAGGCAATAATTGCAGGAATAATCATCAATTTTTTCATATCAATTAGAATATTGTGCGTTAATAAATAAGTCATTTTCATAAAAATCAACCCATGCCTCAAGTTTCTCATCAGACATATATTTCTCTGGAGATTCCGCAAGGGCTGCCATTTTACGCTCATGCAATTGATGCTGACGGCTCTCTGTGATTGCAATTGTTGTAGTCACAACTATCAGAACAGCAGCTGCTCCACTGCTAATAATGCGAAGAATCTTGCTTCTCCGCCTATTATTTTCCTCTCTAATTCTTGCAGAAAGACTCTCTCTAAAATCATCATAGAAAGTTTCTGGCACTCGGTACGGAGTATTCTTACTTTCAAAAAACTTCTTATTCATAATTGTAACTATTCGTTAAGCATATAATTCTTTATTCTCTCCTTTGCATTATGGTATTGAACCTTCAATGTTCCAACCGAGCAACCTGTAATATCACTTATTTCATCATATGAAAGTTCGTCGTAATACCTCATATTAAAAACAAGCCTCTGCTGTTCACTCAAAGAAAGCAATGCCTTCTGGAAATCAACCGCCATCTTGTCGTCATAATCAACATACTCACCTTCGGTCAACCTGCCTAACAGCAATTCATTCTCATCAATAACTGACAGCAATTCCTCACGCCTGCGACTGAGAAAACGTAAAGCCTCATTAGTGGCAATTTTATAAACCCAAGACTTTAATGCCTTCTCATCCCGCAAATTTCCGAGCCCCTGATATACCTTCAAAAACGTTTCTTGCATAATGTCCGCCGTATCATCATGGTCAACAACCATACGCCGAATATAGTGGTAAATTGGCCGCTCGTAATCTTTCAGCACATCGTCGAACTTTATACGTGATTTGTTAATGTTAAGTATTCTCATTTTCTCTCTACTTTGAAGTTATGACAGGGATAACGCCCGAAAGTTAATACAAAATTCCCACTTTCAGCAAATTTAACAATTTCAATTAGACCAAAATACATTTCACAACAAACTCACATTTGCATTAATTAATACTTTGTTACAAATATTTTTTGCAATAAATAAGCACTATGTTAAATCTTTTGCCTAATTTTGAACTACAAAACCAACATAAAAACCAAGGCTTATGAAAAAACTTTTTCTTACACTTTTTACGGCAACAGCAATGCTGCCTTCACTTGCTACAACTACTTATGAAATTGACGGCAACAACTACACCGTTGATACCTTGCAGCACTTCAAGGCTGGTCCAGGAAGTATCTATACTGCAATAAAATTCACAGGACCATCCCTCACTTTCCGCACATTCTATTTGGAAGTGGAAAACAATCAGAAAAATTTTGAAATCAGGACCGAATTAGGTAGAGATTCTATTATCGGCTGTGAAAACATTTCTGACCACGCAAAGCGCAAAACAAACGAAAACGAAAATTACTTTGCAGCAGTTAACGGCGACTTCTTTGCCACATCTGGAGAGGTAGGCACTCCTGTTAACGGAAGTATCCATAACGGCATTATGGGTACTATGGTAACTGGCTCCCCGCACTTCGTTGTTGCTGGTCCTGCAACTCCGTATGTTTCCAATGTATCAACGACTTACAACATTACGATTGCTGGAGTAAAGGAATCCCTAACTGGTGTCAATTCAAAAGTTGGAGCAAACAGTTTCATACTCTATACTCCTGCTATTGGAAAATTCACCCATACCCCGGCTGGAACTACTGAAGTTCTGTTAGAATTGGCAGACGGTCAAACTTGGAAAAGCAATGCACCAATGACTTTCAAAGTTATAGGAGAAGCATCTACTACAGGTAACCGCCTCGTTGACGGCAAAGCAGTTCTAAGCGCTTCTGGCTCGTACGCAGCAAAAATTGCAGGGCTGAAAGCAGGTGATGAAATAACCGCTCAATTCACACATGCCCTAACTCATTATAACTCTGAAACTCCTGATGTTCGCCAAATGCTTGGCGGTAATACTATTTTCCTAAAAGACGGAAAAAGAGTTGAGCAAGGCGACTTCTCTCGCCACCCAAGAACATTTGTTGGCTATAACAAAGACCGTTCTAAAACTATTTTTGCTGTTGTTGACGGACGCTCTCCAATTTCTTCAGGTGCAACTTACTATGAACTTGCCGGCTTGATGCAATGGGTAGGTGCTGATTGGGCTATTAACATTGACGGCGGAGGTTCTTCTTCTATGTTCTTACCTAAGTTTGGTGCTATGAACGTTCCAAGTGACGGACATGAGCGTGCCGTTGCTAACGGTATATACTGTGTATCAACGGCTCCACAAGATGAAACAGTTGCTGAAATTCACTTCGTTGAATGGGCTATGCAATTCCCTAAATACGGTATCTATACTCCAAAATTCTACGGTTATAACAAATACGGTGTATTAGTTGATACTGACGTTAAAGGAGTTACTCTTTCTTGCGACTCTAAAATCGGCGAAATTATAAACGACGGTGCTACTTTCTACGGTACAGGCTCTGGATGCGGGGCTTTGGTTGCTACTCTTAACGGCATGACTGCTTCTATTCCTGTTACGGTTTATGAAAGCGACAAAGTAAAGTTCAGACTTGAAAATGTGCTTATCGACAACGTTCGTGAATATCCTATCGAAGTGAACTCAATGGTTGGCGAAAATGAAATGGCAATTAGCCCTTCTGCACTCGCTTGGGTTTCTGACAATTCAGACATTGCATCGGTTGACGCTAACACTGGCGTTTTGAAAGGAGTTAAGAACGGTAAGGCTACAATTACTGGTAAGGTGGGCTCTTTCACTGGAAACTTGAACGTTACTGTTGAAATTCCTACTGCTGACGTTATGCCGGTTTTCCAAAACTTCCCAACTGACGCTAAAATCAAGCAGGTGGGCGGTACTGGCATCGCTATGACTGAGTTCGAAAATGGTTTCAAATTGAACTATGTGGGCAAATCAGGCCGCGGTCAATATATCGAAATCAACAAGGAATATCCTATCTGGAGTTTGCCTGAAAAATTGAAAATCAAAATCAACCCGGGTGATACTAAGATTTCTAAGATTACTGCAACTGCAAAAAATGCCCTTGGTGTAATGCAATCTGTTTGGACTGCTACTGCTTCTGACGTGCCTAACAACCAATTCTCAGAATTCGAATTCAACTTGACTGACTGGTGTGACCCTGAGGACATTGCCGTTTATCCTATCACTTTGGAAAAACTAAGATTCACGACAAGCGGCTCTGTGGCTAACAAGGAATACGAAATTATCGTTTCTAACTTCGAGGCTGTATATAACTACAAACAAGGCGGAATCGAAGACATTAACGCAAATACCTTAAAAATTTACCCTAATCCTGTAAATTCTGGCGAGAGCGTTAATATCGAAGTTGCTGAAAGCACCAACCTATCTGTTTTTTCCCTAAGCGGAACTAAGTTAGTTGATACCGTTATTAACGGAAACTGCTCTTTCAGCACTGAGGGTTTTGCTCCAGGCATCTACCTTGTAAAACTTGGTACACAAACAACAAAATTGATAGTTAAATAACCTAATATAATAAATTATGTTTAAAAAAATTTCTTTACTATTTGCTGCATCAGCAGTGTCATTAATTGTTGGCGCTGCCAATACAGTAAATTTGGCTGGATATGAATTTGGCGTTGACACCGTCTTTCATGCCACAGTAGGTCCTGGTACAACACAGACAAGCCTACACCTTCACAGACTCGACAGTCCACAACTTCTTAGGGTTTTCTATTTGACAGTAGATATGAAAAACCCTGTTGTCACTTTTGAGACAACAATTGCAGGCAACAAACTTTCTGGCGGTGCAACTATTCCAAACCAAGCAGAAGCACACAACTCTGCTGAACAGAATTTCTTTGCCGGCATCAACACCGACTTCTTTATTACCTCCGGAACTGCGACAAATGGAGTTTCTAAAGTGGGTGCTCCTGTTCACGCTGCTATCGCTCAAGGCGAAATCTACAAAACAACAAACGGTTCTTCTGCTTGGCCTAACTTCTTCTTCGATGAAACAGGGAAACCAGTTATCGGAGCTGTTAACTTTTCAAAAGGTACTGCAGAGGCTAACGGAAAAACTGTTGCTCTAAACGTTATCAACAACGGTATGGCTGGCAACGGCGTTACTCTTTTCACTCCTAAATATTACGGAGTTATGGAGCAACCAGGTGCTGCCGGCTCTTGCGCTGAGGTTACTCTTAAAAAGATTGAAGGTCCAATTACTGCCGGTAAGACTGCCAAATTTGAAGTGACTTCTGCTGTTTCATCCACAGGTAACAAGGAATATTCTGGCGAAGAATACATTATCGCTGGTAAGGGCGACGGCAAGACTTTTGTTGAAGGTCTTAAGATTGGTGATGTTGTAACAGTTACTCCTCGCGCTTTTGTCGGTAATAAGGAAGTATTCCCAATGCACCTATGCACTGGTAACCCTCATATTCTAAAAGACGGCGTTACACTTGAATCAGAAGGCGATAGAGGTGACGCAAGCGCACGACACCCAAGAAGTAGCATTGGCTTCAACTCTGATATGACAAAATTCGTCATGATGGTTATCGACGGCCGTTCTGCTGTTTCTGCCGGTGTTCACACAATGGAACTTGCAGACATGATGAAATACGCAGGTGCAACAGACGCTGTCAATGTTGACGGTGGTGGCTCATCTACTCTTTATACTGACGCTTTGGGCGTAAGAAATGCAACAAGTGACGGACACGCTCGCGCAGTTGCTTCTGGTCTTTTTGCCGTTGCAAACGCTCCTCAAGACGAAACAGTTGCTGAAATTCGCTTCATTGAATGGGCTATGCAATTCCCAAGATACGGTATCTACACTCCAAAATTCTACGGTTATAACAAATACGGTGTATTAGTTGATACTGACGTTAAAGGAGTTACTCTTTCTTGCGACTCTAAAATCGGCGAAATTATAAACGACGGTGCTACTTTCTACGGTACAGGCTCTGGATGCGGGGCTTTGGTTGCTACTCTTAACGGCATGACTGCTTCTATTCCTGTTACGGTTTATGAAAGCGACAAAGTAAAGTTCAGACTTGAAAATGTGCTTATCGACAACGTTCGTGAATATCCTATCGAAGTGAACTCAATGGTTGGCGAAAATGAAATGGCAATTAGCCCTTCTGCACTCGCTTGGGTTTCTGACAATTCAGACATTGCATCGGTTGACGCTAACACTGGCGTTTTGAAAGGAGTTAAGAACGGTAAGGCTACAATTACTGGTAAGGTGGGCTCTTTCACTGGAAACTTGAACGTTACTGTTGAAATTCCTACTGCTGACGTTATGCCGGTTTTCCAAAACTTCCCAACTGACGCTAAAATCAAGCAGGTGGGCGGTACTGGCATCGCTATGACTGAGTTCGAAAATGGTTTCAAATTGAACTATGTGGGCAAATCAGGCCGCGGTCAATATATCGAAATCAACAAGGAATATCCTATCTGGAGTTTGCCTGAAAAATTGAAAATCAAAATCAACCCGGGTGATACTAAGATTTCTAAGATTACTGCAACTGCAAAAAATGCCCTTGGTGTAATGCAATCTGTTTGGACTGCTACTGCTTCTGACGTGCCTAACAACCAATTCTCAGAATTCGAATTCAACTTGACTGACTGGTGTGACCCTGAGGACATTGCCGTTTATCCTATCACTTTGGAAAAACTAAGATTCACGACAAGCGGCTCTGTGGCTAACAAGGAATACGAAATTATCGTTTCTAACTTCGAGGCTATATATAACTACAAACAAGGCGGAATCGAAGAAAACGTTGTTGAAAACGGCTTGAAGGTTTATGCTGCAAACGGTGAAATCGTTGTAAATGCAGAAGAAGAAACAGTTGTTTATGTTGCATCTGTTGACGGTCGTTACAGAACTTACAAAGTAAACGCTGGAGAAACTCGCCTTACTGGATTTGACCACGGTATTTATATCGTAAACGGAAAGAAAGTTATTCTATAATAACTAACTGACTTAAAACAAAAAAGAGAGCCACTTGGCTCTCTTTTTTGTTTTTATACTCCGCGGATACATTTACAATATATCCCCACAGACATTTGATATTCAATATGTTGCACAAATTAAGTGTAGGGACATTTTGAAAAAATGTCCACGATTGCGTAATCAGAAACAAATTTTCGATTTATCCGTCCACGGGCTTAAAGCCCAACTGTTCACCAGCCTGGGGCAGCGCCCCAGGAAAGCATCACCCAACCAAATGACGCTCTGTAGGAACAATGGGTTTTATAGATTGTGCATGGCGAAGGTTGCCTCAAAGTCTTATGACTTTTGTGGCATCCTTTTTTGTTATTATTTCAGACTACGCAGAAAGGCTTCGCAGACCACATCTAAATTTGCACACGGTTATACAAATATGCTATATAACATACCATAAATATTGTATATATATATTTGTCGAATAATTTAAAAATTATTGATCATGAAACATTTTTTACTATCAATTACCTTATTATTAATAACATTTATTGCTCGAGCAGAGCAAGAAGTTGGA
>Tibetan_p1__coassemble_442_pt1 | contig 21827 bp, 14 predicted proteins | sample Tibetan_p1__metabat2_low_PE_010 | metagenome-assembled genome bin Tibetan_p1 | reverse complement strand
AGTTTTTCAAGCCCACTATATCAAATCGCCAAATTGCTTATCAAAAATGCGTACCACATTTTTGACAAGCAATCATCAGAATAGCAATTTTACGTTAAAAAAGCATTGAAAATCTGATTATTTGCCATTAATTGGACAAAAATAACTAACTTTGTAAGTTGAAGTAATCAGCACCATTTATGATTACAAAAATTGTCAAGATAATAACAGTTATACACTATGAATATACTTGAACTAAGCGAACAAGAGATTGTCAGACGTAATAGTTTGTCTGAACTAAGAAAGATGGGCATCGAGCCATATCCAGCAGCAGAATTTGTTGTTACAGGCCACACTAAGGAAATCAAGGAAAATTTCCGCGATGAAGATGCCGAAATGAGAGAAGTAAGCATTGCCGGACGTATTATGAGCCGACGCATTATGGGTAAGGCTTCTTTCATGGAATTGCAAGATGCTGAAGGCAGAATCCAAGTCTATATCAGCCGCGACGACATCTGCCCGGATGAGAACAAGGATATCTACAACATCTTCTTCAAAAAACTTCTTGATATCGGCGACTTCGTGGGTATTGAAGGTTTTGTGTTCAGAACTCAGATGGGTGAGATTACTGTTCACGCAAAGACTATCAAGATGCTTAGCAAATCTCTCCGCCCACTGCCTATCGTAAAGGTTAAGGACGGCGTTACATACGATGCTTTTGAAGACCCGGAACTCCGTTACCGCCAAAGATATGTTGACCTTGTCGTTAACGAAGGTGTCAAAGATATCTTCATCAAGAGAACAAAGGTTTACAATTCTATGCGTGAATACTTTAACGGTCACGGCTATATGGAAGTGGAAACACCTATCCTTCAATCTATCCCTGGAGGTGCTGCTGCAAGACCGTTTATCACTCACCACAACGCTCTTGACATTCCTTTGTACTTGCGTATCGCTAACGAACTTTACTTGAAGAGACTTATCGTCGGCGGTTTTGAAGGCGTTTATGAGTTTTCTAAAAACTTCCGTAACGAAGGTATGGACAGAACCCACAACCCTGAATTCACTTGTATGGAAATCTACGTTTCTTACAAGGACTACAACTGGATGATGAACTTCACCGAAAAAATGATCGAGAAAATATGTCTTGACGTTAACGGCACAACTGAAGTTAAGGTTGGCGACAACGTTATCAACTTTAAGGCTCCTTTCCGCCGCGTGACAATGATTGACTCTATCAAGGAATTTACCGGCATCGACATCACCGGAATGGGCGAAGAACAACTTCGCGACGTATGTAAGCAAATAGGCGTAGAGGTTGACGAAACTATGGGTAAAGGTAAACTCATCGATGAAATCTTCGGCGAAAAGTGCGAAGGAAACTATATCCAACCAACTTTCATCATCGACTACCCTATCGAAATGTCTCCACTTACTAAGCGTCACCGCAACAATCCTGAATTGACAGAGCGATTCGAGTTGATGGTGAACGGTAAGGAACTTTGTAACGCATACTCTGAGCTTAACGACCCAATCGACCAATACGAACGCTTCGTTGAGCAAATGAAACTGAGTGAAAAGGGCGACGACGAAGCAATGATTATCGACAAGGACTTTATCCGCGCTCTCGAATACGGTATGCCTCCAACATCCGGTATGGGTATCGGTATGGACCGTCTCGTTATGCTTATGACAGGTCAGACAACAATCCAAGAAGTTTTATTCTTCCCGCAAATGCGTCCTGAAAAGGTTGTTAAGCGCGACAAGGAAGAGGCTTACACTGCTATCGGCGTGCCTGCTGAATGGGTTCCGGCTATACAAAAACTCGGCTACCTAACTGTTGACAGCATGAAGGACGCTAAGCCTGGAAAAATGCAACAGGAACTTTGCGGACTTAACAAAAAGTTCAAACTCGAACTAACAAATCCGACTCTTGAGCAAGTCACTGAATGGGTGGCTAAGGCACAAGCATAAAACCGACAGGTTTAATAACACAAAAGCCGTTAGACCACTCAAGAAACAAATGGGTCTAACGGTTTTTCTTTATACTAAGAAACATTGCTCTGCGGGCGATTACGGGAATCGCCCCTACAAGGATTTGATTTACAGTATATTTGCTGTAGGGACGCTTCTCGCAAGCGTCCGAAATAAAACAGATTAAAATATTTTAGTAACCAAGACTTTTTATATGGAATTTCCAGGAAAAATCGCTGTTATGGGCGGTGGCAGTTGGGCTACTGCTCTCGCAAAACTATTACTTCAAAATCAGGACACTATTATGTGGTATATGCGGAGAGATGACCGCATTGCGGACTTTATCAAGGACAAGCACAACCCGACGTACCTTTCCGACATTATGTTTGATGTTGAAAGAATCGAATTTTCATCTGACATCAACAAGGTATGCACCGAAGCCGACACACTACTATTAGCAATGCCTTCACCTTATGTCAAAGAGCATCTCAAAAAGATTTCTGTTGACATCAGCGACAAATACATAGTAACAGCAATAAAAGGTATTGTCCCCGACGAAAATGCCATTGTGACACGCTATATGGCGGATTTCTACGGCGTAAAACCAGAAAAGGAGATAGTTATCGGTGGACCTTGCCACGCGGAAGAGGTGGCACTGGGAAGGCAAAGTTATCTCACAATCGGTTGTTCAGAAATTGAAACGGCAAAGACCTTTGCAAACTGCCTTAAAGGCAAGAAACTCAGGACAGTAGTTTCTACCGACACCGACGGTATCGAATACGGAGCAGTCCTGAAAAACGTATATGCAATTGGTGCAGGAATCATCTACGGTCTGAAGAACGGCGACAATTTCCTTGCCATGTTCGTTTCCAACGCAATCCGCGAAATGGATAATTTCTTGCAAAAGGTTTGCGGAGGCAGCAGAAACATCTGCGATTCGGTATATCTTGGAGACCTTCTCGTCACTTCATACTCCAAATTCAGCCGTAACCATAACTTCGGCGCATACATAGGCAGAGGGTACTCCGTTAAAGCCGCTATGATGGAAATGGAGATGGTTGCGGAGGGTTATTACGGAACAAAGTGCATACACGAAATAAATAAACACTACTGCGTTGACATGCCAATTCTCGAATGTGTATATAACATTCTCTACAATAAGGAACAGGCACAAAAAACAATCAAAGAATTGTCAAAACATTTAAAATAGAAAAATCACATACATTTTATTTACAGCATATTAACTGTAGGGACATTTAAAAAAATGTCCGCGATCCGTGCCGTCATGCATACACCATTGCCCAAGGCGGACAAAACACATTTCGTCTCTACAAATATTTGATTTACAATAAATTAAACATATCCACTATAAGGACACTCTGCAGAGTGTCCGCAATTTCAAAATCAAAACAACTCGCGGTCTGAAAGTCCAATGGTTCATCAGCCTGGGGTAGCGCCACAGGTATGCAACACACCAACAAAAGCGCTCTGTAGGAGCAAGGGGTATATCCTGCTCTTTCAGAGCGCTGAATTCTTTTTCATTCCAGCCTATGGCGCTGCCATAGGCTGGAAATTGATTTCCCCTTCAGGGAAAAGTTTGCGCTGTTCCCGCACGGGTGCACGATTGCGAAAATCGGGATTCTCAAGGGCATAAAAAAAGGCTTCCGAATGGAAGCCTTTTTTATTGTTATGTTGTGATTGATTATCTTACAACAACTTTAGCAACTGTTTGTTCGCCAGCAACTGTAGCCTTAACAACATAAACACCAGCAGCAGGAGCAACAACTTCTGTAGCGTTGTTTGCTTGAGCAACCTTCTGACCAGCGATGTTGTAAACTTCGATTGCTTCAGCAACTTCAGAAACAGCGATTACATCACCGTTAACTGTGATTTGTGCGTTAGCAACAACGTTTTCTGCTACACCACCTTGTGGGTTGTAACCTTCTTCAGCAATGCGGTAAACAGCAAGACCGTTGAAGCACTTGAATGTTACAAGAAGAGTTGCGCTCTTGCCAGCAGCATCTTCAGGAAGTTGAACACCTTGGATGCAGTGTACACGTGTACCACCATCAGATGTAGTAGAGAAACCGTCAGCAGGAACAGTCCAAAGGTGTTCCATAGAAGAGAATGTATAGTCACCATCAACAGCAGTAATGATTACTTGAGCACTACCAGCACTTGGATATTGACCTTCTGAATAACCGATGATGTTTTGAGCGCCACAAGACAATTCAGCGATACCGTTTGTACCAGCACCATTTGGAGCAGGAACTGTACCTGTTGTTGTACCTGTTTCCTTATCTGTTACAATAAGATCAGCTTCACCAAGATTACCAACCATCGCACCGTCAGAGCCATAAAGAGCTGGGAATGTAGTAAAACCATCGATATAGAACATACCAAGATCACCAGTACCGTCTTTTACGTGTTTAGCAACTGAACCATAGTTGAAGATAGTTTGGTCAGCAGGATAAGTTCCAGTTACTTGTTGGTAAGGCATACCAGTGAAAGCGCCTTCCCATTCTGTAGAACCTTGAGGCATTGTCCAACCAAAAACAACAATATCATTAGTAGATGCAGCAGCGATAACTGTACAAGATGATTCAACACCTGTCAAGTCACCCTTAACATCACAGTAGTCGATACGACCAATACCACCCAAAAAGTCCATTGTATTAGTACCAACCAATGTCAAATCACCAGTTTCAGTATTTACAAGATACACTTGGAATGCACCATCACCTGCAGAGTTAGCGTTGTAAGGTGCAATATAAAGATGACCATAATCGTCAAGACCAACTTGGTTAGCGCAAAGAGTACCAACATATGCTTCGCCGTTAAGTTTCAAAGCAAGAGGTTCCATAAGTGCACCAGTTTCAAGGTCGAATCTTTCAAGAGTTGTTTGACCTTCAGCCATAGAAAGACCAACATAAACCACTTTACCGTCAGTAGCAGCAGTACGAGCACTTTTGTTAGCGATAGCCAATTTTTCATAGTCTGCAGCATTGTGAGTACGGTCGATTGTCCAAAGGTTTGTGATAGTCAAGCCTTTCTTTGCTTCGTAAGTTTGACCGTCTGTAACAGCAAATGCTGTAGAAGCAGCCAAAAGCAAAGATGCAGAAAGTAATAATTTCTTCATAATTAATAGTTTTAAGTTATTTATTTAGGTTTTTAGTTTTCATGTTTGGCAGGCTTAGCCTACTTTCACACCGCTAAGGTAGAGAGAATAAATTAATAATGCAAGAAATAGAATAAAAAAAAAGTAAAAAACATATAAAATTGGAAAAACAAAAAAATAGGAAACAATTTATTCCCCAGTTATTTCCGAATGACGGACAAATACATTTCGTCCCCACAGACATTTTATTTACAACAAATTAAATACGTCCACTGTAGGGACACTCTGCAGAGTGTCCGCGATTTCAAAATCAAAAACAATTCGCGGGCTGAAAGCCCTATGGTTTATCAGCCTGGGGCAGCGCCCCAGGTATGCAACACACCAACAAAAGCGCTCTGTAGGAGCAAGGGGTATATCCTGCTCTTTCAGAGCGCTAAATTCTTTTTCATTCTTACCTATGGCGCTACCATAGGCTGGAAATCGATTTCCACTTCAGGGAAAAATTTGTATTTTATTCGTGCATGGCGGACAAAATGCATTTCGTTCCTACAGTCATTTGATTTACAACAAATTAAACACATTCACTGTAGAGACACTCTGCAGAGTGTCAGCTATCCGTGCTGTTAAAACAAATAATTCTTGTTTGAAAAATTGATTGGTAATAACTTACTTTATCTCCTCAAACTCAACATCGGAAATTTGAGACTCAGCCTTTACATTATTATATTGTTCTTTTCTCGGCTCCTCCGCTACTGTCTCGTCTTCTACGACATCTTCAAACTTGACATATTCCCCCATATCTTTAGTATATACCTTTTTTGACTGGGGCTGCTGTGCCTGCTGTTGCTGTTGACCGCCAAAACCTGCATTATTCATTGTTTTCTTAAAATTTCTCTTGACTTTATTAGCCATAAAGAGCATTCTGCCAACAGTAAATATTGCGAAAAAAATAATGCCTAAGAGGAAAAGTCCTACTATTTTGAATAAAAAAAACACTTCTTTCTAAATTAGATTACACATTATATAAACAATAGCAAAATACTATTGTTCATTCTTCGCTGCAAAAAGCGACATTAGAATATATAGGATAATGGCATAAGCGAACGCCGTTACTCCCAAGGTTGCAACACCCGCAACTGTTGCGAGTATCAGTATATACCTTTGAGCATTGCCTTTCCAAGCAAGAGATTTAACTTTAAGCGAAAACATACTGACATTGCTAACCATCATAAATGATATAAGAGCAATAAGAGCAATCATCACAATATCACCCGGATAGAAATATTGGTTAATCCATGCCACCATGCCAATCCAGAATATTGCATTTGACGGTATAGGCAATCCGATAAATGACGTTGTCTGCCTGTCATCCACATTAAACTTTGCCAACCGCAATCCACCAAGGACGGCTATAACAAATGAGGCAAAAGCCAACAGTCCTGCCCCGCTAACAGCCATAGCATTATAAACGAGTGCTGCCGGAGCAACGCCGAAACTAACAAGGTCAGACAGCGAATCCAATTCTTTGCCAAGTGCAGAATACGCATGAAGCAATCTTGCAGATAAACCGTCACAAAAATCAAAAACAGCGGCAAGGCCTATAAATACAAAAGAAAGTTCATAACCTTTCAAAGCACCAAATGTATCGCCATAATTAAAAGCAAAGACAATAGCCATGCAGCCGCAGAAAAGATTAAGGCATGTTATGGTATTCGGTATATTCTGTTTGATTAAACGTTGCAATTTCATTTTTTAGTTTGTTTTAGATAGGCAATCGGTGTGATTCCACCGGTTGTTTTATCACCTATTTTCACCAAGATTGTAGAATCAACTGGCAAATAAATATCTACCCTTGAACCAAACTTGATAAAGCCCATGTGCGATGACAGATTTGCCTTTGCTCCCGGATGTGCATAAGTCACTATTCTCCTGGCAATAGCACCGGCAATTTGCCTCATAAGCAACTTGTGACCTGTTGTGGTTCTAATCAATACCGAAGAATGCTCATTCTCAGAACTTGACTTAGGCAAATATGCCGCACGGAAACGACCCGGATGATAGTCTGCCACTTCAACAACGCCGTCAACAGGATACCAGTTGGCATGAACGTTGAAAATTGTCATAAAGACCGACAACTGAATAGCTCGGCTATGAAGATATTCGTCTTCATAAACCTCTTCAAGAGCAACTACTGTTCCGTCAACAGATGATACAACGACTCCGTCACGGTCGCCCTTAAAGTTTCTTAGTGGCGAACGGAAGAAATTAAGCACCAACAAAAATCCTATGAAAAGCACTGAAAAGACTACCCACGCTATCGCTATCGGTCGAATAAATATAAACGACGATACGCTGACAACGGCAAGTATCAGAAAAAATGCTCCGATAATATTGGTTCCTTCTCTATGTAGTTTTACTCCCATTAATTGTTTTTATCAAGCAAAATTATAACAAAAAATCCGAAAATTAAAATCCTTTATCCAATTTTGGCAATTTATTGGTTTATTGTTCGGTCTTTTTGACATTATTTCCACTACTGCATTCTCTACTTAATCCCCATTTTATTAAAATAGAAGTCAAGCACCTCTCTTGCCGCTACGAATGAACTTTGACGACTGGCAAGAACGTTATCCTGCTTAATCTTCAACATAGCCTCAATTTCCGGATCTCGGTAGAAATTGGCTTTCAACTGCTCGTCGATAGTTTCGTACATCCAATATTTCTCCTGCTCCATTCTCCTTTGCTCAAAGAAGCCATTTCCTTTGACAAACTCAAAATATCGGTCAATCATCTCCCAAACTTCGGCAATGCCAAGTTCATAATATCCAGAATATGTAAGGACTTCTGGCATCCAACCTGATGTTGTTGGCGGAAAAAGGTGCAAAGCACTTTGGAATTGAGCCTTGGCAAGCATTGCCCTATCGATATTGTCGCCATCAGCCTTGTTGATAACGATGCCGTCTGCCATTTCCATAATGCCTCGCTTAATGCCCTGCAACTCGTCTCCAGTACCGGCAAGTTGAATAAGCAGGAAGAAGTCAACCATAGAGTGAACTGCCGTCTCACTCTGACCGACACCAACAGTTTCCACAAAGATATTATTGTAACCAGCAGCTTCGCAAAGTATGATTGTTTCGCGGGTCTTGCGGGCAACACCTCCAAGAGAGCCTGCTGACGGGCTGGGACGAATAAACGCATTCGGCTCAAGCGACAATTTCTCCATACGGGTTTTATCTCCAAGAATACTACCCTTGGTTCTCTCACTACTCGGGTCAATAGCAAGTACGGCTAATTTGCCACCACCTTTAAGGACATGCAATCCGAAAACGTCGATAGAGGTGCTCTTTCCGGCACCAGGAACGCCCGTAATACCTATACGGCGCGAATTACCTGCATAAGGAAGACATTTTTCAATAACATCCTGCGCTACTGCCTGATGCTCTGGCGCATGGCTCTCAACCAACGTAACGGCACGGCTTAGCATAGTAACGTCCCCCTTTAAGATTCCTTCTACATATTCTGCCGTTGTGAATACCTTTTTTCTCTTTTTAGGCTTGAAGTACGGATTCACTTTCGGCGGTTCGGCAACTCCGCTGTTTACTGTCAATCCCAAAAACTCCGCACTATTTTCCGGATGTTGTTGATTGTTATCCATAGTCCTTATTATTTTGAGCCAACTAACCTCACTCTCCTATTAGGAGCCTTAGGGTCATTGGTGTATATTACTAATATATTGTTTAAAATACTTTTATTTTCTTTTTTCACATCTAAAGCAAACTCAATCATTGCCTTTTCGCCAGGCTTTACTGTCATTGGGAAGGCATTCACCGCAGATACTGTCTCGCAGTCACTCGCAATGCCTTTAACAAACAAGTCCGCTTTGCCAACATTCTCAACAGATAAATATGCCTTCGCAAATTCCTGACCTCCATAATCCGCAAAAGTTATCCGGTCATTCAAGAGCCTGCACTCTGCAAGTCCTGAAACCTCATAAGCAGAAGGAGCAACAACTGTCACTGACATATCCAGAGCGAGCCTCTCTTCTCCCGCAACAATCACTGGAGAATAGTGACGTATCCCAAAATCAGCAGTATCAGGCATAAAAGTAACAGCAATAGAAAAAACATTGCCTGCTGCAACCGTATCAGGGTAAAAACTATATGAAGCACCTTTCGGAAGACCTTCTAACGCCAAAGGTAATGTTTTCTCCGATAAGTTGCAACCAAAGAATCTAACAGACTTACGCTGTCCCAAAGCAACTTCATCAAAAGTCATTATACCATTCGACAAAGCCAGACTGCCTTTCTTTACAGGGAAACGTTTTTTGACAGTCATTTCTGAAGGTATAACATTTCCAATAATACGCAGTTGATAGACAGAATCAGCGGTTATCACCTTAACCAACTTATTAAAAGAGCCGGGTCTGCCAACCGGATTATACGCAACTGTCAAAGAATCGCTAACCCCCTTTTTTACAACATTATTATAATTTTTAACCGTCGTACATCCACAAGAAGATATAATCCTTTTTATAGCCACATTTTTCACACTCGAATTTTTAAAGGTAAAAAAACGAGTAGCAATGCCGTCATCTTCCCTTATCGTTCCAAAGTCAATAGTCGGATTATTCCAAACCAACTGTCCCTCAGACAAAAAAGGTATAAGCACCACTAAAAATGCCACTAAAACCCTCATTTTCTACTTATTTTTTGCTTCCACCTGGAATAACAGTACCCTTTATACGCAAGGAAACAGATTTTCCGTTTGTTGTAACAGACACGACCTTATCAAATGTACCAGGCCGGTTTTTCGGCTTATATGTAACCTTTATGACACCAGATTCTCCAGGAGCAATCGGATGCTTTGGGTAAGCCGGTTTTGTACAACCACATGAAGCGTGAGCAGAAACTATCAACAAAGGTTTCTCTCCTGTATTGGTAAATTCAAAATCATACGAAACAGGTCCATTATCTTCCATGATATAACCGAAGTCATGCGAAACCACCTTAAAAGTAGCAATAGCCTGACCTTTTTTTTTCCCCTCCATTGGCACTGCAAAAAGCAGAACCGCCAAAAGCATAAAGCATAATTTCTTCATAATATATGGTTTTATCATATGCAAAGATAGTGCAAGGTGAGAGCAGAAAAAAGTAAAAACGAAAGTTTTTAAGTTTTTTATGCCGAACCGTAGCCTATCTTGCGCGAAGCGAAAGTAGTGCAAGGTGAGAGCAGAAAAAAGTAAAAACACAAGTTTTTAAATTTTTTATGCCGAACCGTAGCCTATCTTGCGCGAAGCGAAAGTAGTGCAAGGTGAGAGCAGAAAAAAGTAAAAACACAAGTTTTTAAATTTTTTATATCAGACAAATATACAATTGAATATCGATTTCCTCATCAGGGGAAAATTTGTGTTTTATCTCCAAACAGTTGATTATATGCATGTTAACTGTAGAACTAACTCATCGACCCGGGTTGCAAAATTGAAAACAATTAAAATCCACTCGTTCCCGCGTGCGGGACTATGGATCACCACCCCGCACAAATTTTTGTTATTCAACACGTTGTGCGTAATTTGCAGTAGGGACGCTTTGGATAAAAGCATCCGCGTTGGTGCCGTTTGGAATTTGAATTGTTTTTATTTCCACGTGGCGGACGATTGCGAGAATCTCCTCCACAATCATTTGATTTACACCGCATTATGTGTTAGCTAAATGCGTTTGCAAAATCGGAAACAATTGAATTCATGGGCAATACCCTATAAAAAGCGCTCTGCAGGAGTAATATTTAAATTTCTTCCTATCAGAGCGCTATATATTTTCACCTATGGCACTGCCATAGACTGGTAATGATTTATGCTTTTTTGCGGGTTACGCGGCGGGGCTTTTTTGGAGCATTCGCTGCTTCTTCAATTATCTTCATGCACTCCTCCTCGGTAAGAGCCTCAGCCTCTGTTCCTTTTGGAATCTTGTAGTTTTTCTTCTTATAGGAAATATAGACTCCGTAAGGACCGTTAAGAATTTCCATATCGTCGTTTATTTTCTTAACGAGTTTCTTCTTTTCTGCCTCTTCCTTCTTTTTGATAAGGTCAACCGCCTCTTCGATATTAATTTCTTGCGGTGAAATAGTCTTTGGAATAGAAACGAACTTGCCGTCATACTTAACATAAGGACCGAAACGGCCTATTGCAACGATAACTTCCTTACCTTCATAATCGCCAAGGTTACGAGGCATATCAAAGAGTTTAAGTGCCTCTTCAAGAGTTATAGTGTCAATTGACTGACCCTTTAGAAGAGCGGCAAACTGAGGTTTCTCTTCGCTATCGGTTGAACCTATTTGAACAACAGGACCAAAGCGGCCAATTTTTACGCTTACTTCCTTACCTGTTTTGGGTTCTACACCAAGAACTCTTTCTCCAACCTTATGTTCAAGTCGCAAGTTTGAAATTTTTTCAACTTCCGGATGAAAAAGAGTATAGAATGCCGATATTTCATCATTCCAGACAGTTTTTCCTTCTGCTATATGGTCGAATTTTTCTTCAACATTTGCTGTAAAATTATAGTCAAGGATATTCGGGAAGTAGTCCATCAAGAAATCATTGACAACAACGCCAATATCAGTAGGAATCAATTTTCCTTTTTCCGCTCCAACATTCTCCTGTTTTTCAGTTACCTTAACAGTACCTTTCTTGAGGGTAATAACATTAAAGGTACGCTTAACGCCTTCCTTTTCTCCCTTTTCAACATATTCACGGTTCTGGATTGTTGAAATTGTTGGAGCGTATGTAGAAGGGCGACCTATACCCAATTCCTCAAGTTTCTTAACGAGCATAGCCTCTGAATATCTCGGTGGCTGTTGAGTAAATCTTTGAGAAGCCTCACCTTCCTGCATTTCAAGGACCATACCAGTCTTTAATGCCGGCAAGTTCCCTACCTCAGATGAATCAACAGAATTTTCATCATCACTTGATTCAATATATACATTCAAGAAACCGTCGAAAACAAGAGTTTCTCCTGTTGCAACAAACTTCTCCGAACGGTTGCTTATAGAAATGTCAACTGTTGTCTTCTCAAACTTTGCATCTGCCATTTGAGTAGCGATAGTACGTTTCCAAATCAACTCATACAGACGCTTCTCTTGAGCAGAGCCCTCAATAGTTCTGTTAGAGATATATGTAGGTCTGATAGCCTCGTGCGCTTCCTGTGCACCCTTTGAAGTTGTATGATAGTTTCTATGCTTGTAGTATTCGCCGCCAAGAGAATCGTTAACCTCCTGCTTGATAGTTCCCAACGCAAGAGAAGACAGATTAACAGAGTCCGTTCTCATATAAGTGATGTGTCCAGACTCATAAAGTCGCTGAGCAACCGCCATAGTCTGCGAAACAGAGAAGCCCAACTTACGCGATGCTTCCTGCTGCAAGGTAGAAGTTGTGAAAGGAGGAGCAGGAGTCTTTGTAACTGGCTTAACAGTCAAATCGGTGATTTGAAAAGTTGCATTCTTGCAATCGTTCAAGAACTCTTCCGCTTCCTTTCTGCTCTGCAACCTTTTGCTCAATTCAGCACGAACAGGCATTGCAGCCCCGTCGGCAGTAAATACGGCAACGACACGGTAATACTCCTCTGACTTGAAATTCTTTATTTCCTTCTCTCTTTCAACGATAAGACGCACGGCAACGCTCTGCACACGACCGGCAGAAAGAGCAGGCTTGATTTTCTTCCAAAGAACCGGCGACAATTCAAAACCAACGATACGGTCAAGAACGCGACGAGCCTGCTGCGCATTTACCTGATTGATATCAATGTCTCGCGGATTCTCTATTGCATGCAGAATAGCATCTTTCGTAATTTCGTGGAAAACGATACGTTTAGTCTTTTCCGGAGTTAATTTAAGAACCTCATAAAGGTGCCATGCAATGGCTTCTCCCTCGCGGTCCTCATCGGATGCGAGCCACACCATATCGGCTTTTTTGGCTTCCGCCTTTAAGGTCTTTACCAACTCCTTTTTATCAGCCGGTATCTCATAGATAGGAGCATAGTTGTGGTCCAAATCAATACTGAAATCCTTCTTTTTGAGGTCTCGGATATGTCCATAACTTGAAAGCACCTCATAGTCCTTTCCCAAAAACTTCTCTATGGTTTTCGCTTTTGCCGGAGACTCGACAATCACTAAATTCTTTGGCATACAATAATTTGTTTCGTTCTTTGCGGTCGCAAAATTAGACAAAATTTTGGATATTGTCAAATTTAAGATATTATACACCTATTAAATACGACAAATCAGCAAAGGCACGAAACCAAAGTACCAATAGAAATTACAAACAAGGCTATTACTCTATAAAGAGTAGATTTTGTCTTGTTTCTACCATATATACTTATTGACATTAAAGCCAACAGAAAGGAAAAGCATACTGCCCCTGACTGAAAATATATCCAATATTCCGAACTTGTCCAATCCAAAAGCCGACCTACCAGAACCGCAGTAAAGACCACGAATAGCACTTATATATAAAGGTTTAAATTTCTCATTGCATTAAAAAAAAGGCGGCATGCCAATTCTGCATACCGCCATAAGGTTAATACTATCTGTTATCGAACAACGACCTTAATACCGTTGACGATATAAACACCGGCATTGAAACCATAGATTGCAGTCTTACCTTCTTCAACAGAAACGCTGCGGACCAAAGCACCTGCCTCATTATACACATTGACAACTCCACGCGGTGAAACAACTGTTATCAAATTATTTCCGCCAAATGCCTTGAAGCCTTCTGCGCTAACACTGTCAACACCACCTTGCTGAACAACCTTCAAAGTAATATTCTGATCCATCAACAAGTAATCCCATTGGCCTACTGATGAGAAATCAAGAGTAATAGATTCAACCAAGTATCCAGACTTTTTCGCCTCAACAGTATATACGTGAGCATTAACATGTGTGATATTTTCAAAATAATAGTCACCCGCTTCCGAACCATTTGTTATTTCACTAACAGTAGTTCCATCTTTCTTCAAAGTAACTGTAACATCAGTAAGGACGTTACCCTTCTCATCATTGATAACTCCTGCAACAGCGAATGAACGGGCACGCAAGTAAACATTTGCAACAACGCCAGCCGTTGTTACCTCAGCGGCATCTGCGAATGCGAATTGATAACCATCCATTGAGCCCCAAAGGTCATATACACCAGCACCAACAGGGAATTCAAAACTGCCGTCTGCCGTTGTTGCAGAACCAACAACTTCCAAATTAGCATTAGTCAACTCAACGTAAGCACCAGCAATAGGCTCATTAGTGTCAGCATCAAGCACCTGACCCTTCACGAAGCCCTTTTCAAGAACGATATCAGCATTGCTAACATTGCCACTCGCAAACGATACGTTCACACTACCTGGCAAATACCCTGCATAAGAAACAGAAGCAACATAGTCAAGAGAATGCTTGATAACGTTCACTGAATAAGTTCCAGTTTTGTCTGTTGTTCCATAGTATTCAATGTCACCAGACTTAACTGTTACCTTTTCTCCAACAACAGGAGCCTGTGATTCCGCAATAGTGACCTTTCCGCTAACAGTCTTGTAAGCGTCAACACCAAAATGCACAACAGGCATATTCGTCAACGACAACTCACCAGCCAATGGACCGCTATCAGAATTACGCATCGCTCCTTTGTGATTTGTATCCTCTTGGAAATAAACGCGCTTATAAGAATCAGCAATTTCCGACATTCTGACAATAACGCGTATATTCTTTCCAGCATAAACGAAAGGCTTATCCGTCATGTCAAATTTCAACAAATCAAAGCACTCGCTATTTGAGCCTTGTTTCTTCAACGTCCACTCGCCATTGTAAATCTGAGTCATATTCGCTGTGCTTGACAAATCTGCCAATGATGCTGTAATTTCAGCATCTTCAGTATTTTCTATCCAAGCCTCAATCTTCACTGTTCTGTCGCCCTTTTCATTGTAACCCTTGAAAGCGATGCTCTTGATTTGAGAGCCAGCCGACAAGCCAATCATACTTGCAGGATAAACGATTTCAGCATCACTATAGTTGAAGAACGCATTAACTGGAGAATAGCCAAACGAACCTGCAAAACTGCCAACAACAACTTCTCCAGCAGCAGCTTCGTCAGAAATAACAACGTCAACGGGTTCCGTTGTGGTTGTTACGCCAGCTGCAACAAACTTAACGTACGCCTTCACAGTACCAGCCTCATGAGGAGTATAAGCGAAGGTGAAATCCGCACTGGCATTTGCCTCAACATTTACAGATTCAGCCTCTGCAACCTTCTCATCATTGACATATAGGGAAGCCTCATATCCGCCTAAGACCTTCTTATTTCCATTAAGCACCTTAACTGTTGCGGTATAAGTGCTGTTAACACTGCCTGAAATTGGCAAATATGATTCAGTAATCATAAATCCGACTGCCTCTGCAATTACTATATTATGATTATCAACACTACCTGTTGAAACATTGACTGTCTTTTCTTCCTCATAAGGGAAGAAACCTTCCTTGTCAACCGTTAATACATAGTCTTTTGTCTTTTGATAAACATCAATACTATATTCTCCCGTTGCACTTGTTGTTGCACTATATTCAACATTACCAGAAGTCAACTTAACCAAAGCGCCCTCAACGGCAGAAGAGTTAGCCTTGTTAGTAACAATGCCAGCAACATGGTAAAGAGGTTGCTCAACAAATAAGTTGACGAGTGGCAATTTTGCCACACTGAAAGATTTTGAAGCAAGATCACCACTGTCAGCAGAACGCTTAACGCACATTCCTTCAACGTCAGTCGATTCAAAGTAGTTTGACTTATAAACGTCACTTCTTGCCGAAACAACGATTCTCAAATTCTTACCAGTATAGATAAATGGCTTATCTGACAAATCAATAGCCATCATCTCTTTAAGGTCATCAGAAGAACCGCCTACATTTTTCAAAGTGTATGCTCCATCATAGACCTTAGTCATATTAGCAGTGCTAACCATATTTGCATTAGCAGAAGCAGGTGCGACATCCTCGGTATTTTCAATCCATACCTGAAGAGTCAAATTCTTGTCTTCAGATGTCTTGTATCCTCGGTACATTATCTTATGGATTGCAGTACCCGCAGGCAAGCCAATCAAATCCGCCGTATAAACAGATTCAGTATCAGACATCTTATAATTTGGAGTAACCGGAGCACTTGAATCAGTTCCAGCAGAATTGCCAACAGCAACATATCCCAAGGTTTGCTCACCGCCAACCTCAATGATTTGCTCTTCCTTATAGGTATAAGTGCCGTCTGTAATTTCAATTGCAACAGGAATACTTCCAGCCTCTCTCGGAGTCCAATTAAATGAAACGCTTGCAGAAGTGTTCCTATTTTGTGAATCCCTCTCAAGTGCAGGAACAGATTTTGAATCAACAACGCTACCATTAACTATAAAATTTGCCGTAAACGTATTTTCCGCAATATTTTTAGTACCAGCATTCCCGAATTTCAATGATGCAATGTATTCATAGTTTACAGTCGCCGTATTTGCAAGTTCCAATTTTTCTGAAACAAAGTCGTAATCAGCAGCCGGTGCAACCTTAAAGCCATAAATATCATCGACACCTACATAACCAGCCTCAAAAGCAATATAGCATTCTCCTGCTGGTATGCCTGATACCGTAAATGTCTTCAACTTCATAGGATTTGGATATTCCTGCTCTTTTTCATTCGGGATATTTTCTTCAGAATCCTCTGAAATTGTCTTAACCAAATTCCATGTTTTCCTGTCTGTCGAATAGTAAACGTTCAACTTATAAGAAGCATACGTTGAACTTGACCTTCGGTTCGCACGGAATGTAAGCACTTCTCCTGCCTCAACAATTAGTTTCGGCGAAATAAACTTAGTCATTTCAGAAGCAGTAGAATTTTCTGCCTGATAATTATTTCCGCCAACGCCGTAAGTTTCAATATCCCATGACGTTGATTCAAGATAAGAGCCGTCAGGATATTTCTGATCTTCAAAATTCACATACCATTTTGAACTATCAAGAACATTTCCCGACAACTTATATTCCACAGTGTTACCATCAACACTTATAGTCATCTTTCCAGACTTGTCACCCGCCGTTGCAGCATCCATTGTTATGTCAAGTTGATACTTGGCATGCGCCGGTATCTTGCAAGGAAAAGAGTAAGTCTTAGATGCATCATTGTCAACTATCTTGCAAGAAAACCCTTCTGGGAGTTCGATTGCTGTAATTTCAGAAGGTGCAGCACCTTGGTTTGCAACATCCAAAGAAACAGTAAACGGTGCATTACGCATGCCGAAATCAATTGTAGAACCAGAAGGAAATTTATCACCCTTGCCAGCAAGGAACACAACAAAATTCGGAACATAAGTATATGCCTCAAGCCAACTGCCGAATTCCGATGTTCCTGATATATTTTCCTTAACGTCATAGCGACAACGTGAATTTTCTGTCACGGAGAACTCAACAACGACAGGGATAACTGCAGAAGTTGCACCGGCAGCAAGAGTCTGATCTATGTTGACTGTTCCCAAAACTTCATTCTGGTTGCTGTAATTTATAATAGAAATAGAATAATTCTCATCACCGGGATTCAATTCTGCTTCTCCACTGTTTTTCACAACAACATCATACGAAATAGTGGCCTTACCTTGCTCATTAGCATCAAGATAATTGCTATCGGAAGTAAGGGTTGCAGATACGATTATCAATTCTTTTCTCAACATCAATTCCGCTGAAGCAGCTGTGAAATTATCAATGCCCACTTGATCTCCACAAATACCGAGATAAGTACCAGTAGGAACGGCTGGCAGACTAACCAAAGTCCATTCACTATCGGAAAGTTCAGGCAAAACAACCTCATATTCAGAACCAGCCTTGAAAGAGCCATCTTCCTGCTTGACGCACGTGTAAAACTTAACAGTTCCATTTGAACCTGTCTTCTTTACCTGAAGGGTAACATCTCCTGTAACAGCAGGAGTAACAAGCATATCCTTCACTGTAACACCAGCCCAGCCACCAATGGTCTGCGACCCGATTTCAAGGTACTCGCTGTTGTCAACACCTCCAGTTTTAACGGCACTGTATTCAACATAGGATTCGTCCCCGTACTCATAGTCGATATACGAATCAACAATATGCCCCCAAAACTTAGGTGCGAAATCATGCTCTGTTGTTACCAACCCGCTGAAATCGCAGACATAGTTGGCTGTTGCTTGAGCATTCGCCTTCGGCACAAGAAAGGCGAGTAGCATCATGGTTAATAATAAACTTGTTTTTCTCATAATTAAATTTTTTAAAATTTCCTTTGTGAGAAGCCGGCAGTCCCCCGCCGACTTCCCTATAACATTACTTCTTGAGTAACTTTGTAGTGAATACACCACTTTCTGTTCTAACTGTCATAACATAAACACCTGCTGACAAGTCGGAAACATTTACAGTCTTAACACCAGTCTGACTGAGTACGACTGCACCTGACAAGTTTGCAATAACAACGTCGGCTGACTCAGCTCCACTTACTGTAACCACATCAACTGCAGGATTTGGATAGATTGAAACACCAGTCTTAACGCCTAATGCTTCAACACCACCACTAACATCTTCAAAATGCTCGAACGTGAAATCATCGAAGAAAGCAGCCAACCCTGATGTCACTGTATGGTGAACAGCAATATAGATTTTCTGTCCCGCATACTTGCTCAAATCAACATCAAAGAATTCATATTTGCCACCATAATAAGGCATTTGAACCTTGCTCATTGCAACTTCGAATGACTTCAACTGAGTATCTGTTGTGCTTACCAAAACCTCAACGCTATGCGGTGTTTCCGGAAGAATAGAGTTCACACTATTCCAGTTACGAGCATAAAATTTGAATCGAGAATCAGAGGTTGCCGTCATCTGCTTGCTGATAATCCAGTCGTTAGACTCACTTTCATCACCTGGAGCAATTGCAACGAGAACATTCTCTCCAGAAACTGGTTCAAAGACATTATTCCAATCCTTATCTGTCTGCACACAGAATGCAAAAGGAACGCCACGCATCGGGTAATCCAATGATGTCATTGCCGTAGTCGCTTTTTTATCAACGTCAACTGTTGTAAAGTCCTTTGGAGTCATTGTTCCTGCCTCTTCTTCTTCAAAGTCATAATATGCAATATCGTTAGCCAATGCATCGCCAACTACCGGCAATTCAATAACTGCTCCGTTATCAAAAGTAACCTTCATTGCATCTTCAACAACATTTGCAGTTGCTTTTGCACTGAATGTAATAGAGAATTGAGATGCCTTTCTCGGTTCAATAACTGTATTTACAGCCAATGTAGAAGTGAAGTTCTCCGTACCGAACTCAACCTTTGTAACCTTGATTGCCTTCGTTCCATCATTGATAACTGTCAACGGTTTTCTTGAAGTAACAAACTTGTTATAATTAACCTTACCTGCATCCCATTTTGAAACATTAAATGAAGCCTTAACCTCTGTTGATGGCTGAATAACAATCATATCAAGGCAAACACCTGATGCCTGCATATAAGAGTGAGCAACATATCTCCAACGGAAAGATACTGTCTTTCCAGCATAATCCTTGAGGCTGATAACCTCACGACACCAGAACTTATTATTCTTGTCCGAAATAATTGCAAGTTGCTTCCATTCATTGTCAACAAAAATTTCAAAGAAACAAGCATCAAGACCGTCATCTGCTTTCGAAGTGTTTTCCACAAGACCAGTATTGTCCTTTTCCAATGCTATCGGCATATCATTTCCCCAATAGAAACTGATTTCAAGAGGTTCTGCCGGCAATCTGAATTCGTTTGTGTTAAGAGATGTAGTTGTTTCCTGTTCACGGCAACTTGCAACAGCACTAAACTTGCCGTCGAAAGCATTTGTAGTGCTGAAATCCCAGCGTGTCCCTTGGTCGGTAGTGTAGTTCCAGCCAAGTGGCGGGAATTTTTCTCCCTCAAAACTTTCCTGATATGGGAATGTTGAAACCGTTTGGTCTGCCATAGTTGTGAAACTCCACATTTCAACATTTTGAGCCTCGCCATTATCGTTATAAGGAACGACTTTCCAGTTATACTTCGTTGCATAGTCACATCTTTCCAATGTATATTCAGTAACATCGCCAAGATCCTTGCCGTTAACTATGCTTGTCGCTTCTGCGTCTGTTCCAACATATAGTTTATAACCCTTAGCAAAAAGCACTCTTTCCCAAGAAAGGACAACATTTGAATTAAACACATCAACTGCATTGTTAGCAGGCGTTACGCACTTAGATGCAGACGGTTTACCTTCTGCGCCATACATCTTTGGCAGAACAACCCGGTCAAGGAAGAAAATAGAAGTTTCAGGAATATATTCCTCATCATAAGTAATTGCACTATAAACCCACTTCAAATAGCAATTGTCAGAGGCTGGAGAGCCCAAATCAACCCTTGCATTATCCATTCCGTTTATAACAGCAGAAGTCCAGACTGTAGTCCATGTTGCTCCACCATCCTTTGAGAACTGTAAAGTTACGTCATTAGCAGGGGCTGCTCCTTCAACATCACTGTCAAAATTATTAAAGCCAGTAAATGACACACTGTGTTTTCCTTGTGACAAGTCAAGTCTTGGTGTTGTCAACTCACATGCACCGTCAAGGATTGCTGACGCATAAGCAGAAAGATCCCCCTCAAGAGCATAGTTTGTTGCAGACCAACTCTTTGCTGTCCATCCAACTGGTGGGCAACCCTTTTCAAAACCTTCAAAAGTTGCTCCTTCCGGTAACGCTACCTTATTGGCAACAACGCGAAGTGAAGCATCGCCTCCATTAGTCTTGATGACAATCTTTCCATCTGTTGAACTTGTTAAATTTGATGAATACGAAATCTGGAAATCAACAGACTCATTCTTTCCCAAATTAACTTTTGAAACGTCTAAATTTGTACCAAAACCATTCGGCAATTCTACATCACTGATTGTCAAACCGCTTGTTCCTGTATTTTTAAGAGTAATAACCTCTGACCAAACTTTTTCGCCAATGAATACATCTCCAAAATTATACAACGTCTTTGACAATGTTGCAACAGGCGCTGTGTGCGGAGTGTACTTCGAAACCTTGACATCATCAAGATAGACAACATTAGCAATTTTTTTTAGCATCTTATAGACAAATGCCAACTTAACTTTCTTTCCTTTAAATTTTTCCAGACCAATCTTAGAATTATAGACTGTCCAACCAGACCATGGAAAGTTTGCAACGCCACTTTCCTTAAGAGCCTCTGCATCCTGGAAAGACCATACTGTAACAGCATTCTTCAAATCACCGTCCTCAACAACTCGAACTTGAAAATCATATTCTTGATTATCCAAGGCGGAAGCACTTGCTGCTTTCCAGTTGAACGACAACTGATAAGTATCATCAAGCGTCAACTCTGGTGACAACAGCATCTCTTCACGCGGTCCAGTTCCATCTGCAGGACTTTCAAACATAGAAGCATCACATCCAGCACAATGCGTACCACCAATCGTTCCCTTAGAAGCATAATAAATATGCCAACGATACTTAGTTGTATTCCCCAAATAACTGTCCTCAGTTGTCCAACCTGAACTAAAATTCGGGTCGTAATCAACTGTTGAACCAGTCTCGAAATCCTCCGACAAAATAGTCTGTGCCTGCAATGGTGCTGCAATCAAACTCAATGCCGTTAACAAAACGAGATTAATTTTTTTCATTACAATTCTTTTTTAGTTAATAATTTAGAAT
>Tibetan_p1__coassemble_263_pt1 | contig 30055 bp, 18 predicted proteins | sample Tibetan_p1__metabat2_low_PE_010 | metagenome-assembled genome bin Tibetan_p1 | reverse complement strand
CATAGATACACTGGTATCTTTCTGCATCTTCCGGCTCTGACTCTCTGCTGAAATAATCCGGAAACAATGTTGTTCCGAGTTTGAAAAGTTCTGCCTTGAACTCATCGTGCGGACCGTCATAAAGGAAACGGAGAGTTCTGCCTCTTGATGTTGTATTGTCGATAACTTCCGCAACCATTGACTCATCGTCGCCGAAGTACAGTTTGTTACCGATACGAATCTTGCGAGCAGGCTCAACAAGGACGTCCCAAAGCTTATGCTCTTCGTTAAGTTCGCGAAGGAGAGAAACCTCGATTCTCGCACCAGTCTTTTCCTTGTTACCATAAAGCTTTGCAGGGAAAACCTTAGTGTCGTTCATAACCATCAAGTCCCCTTCATCGAAATAATCGATAACGTCTCGGAAAATTCTATGTTCAATTTCACCAGTTTTACGGTTAACGACCATCAATCTTGCTTCGTCTCTTTCTTCTGTCGGGTAGAGTGCAATGAGTTCCTCTGGCAATTTAAATTTAAATTGTGACAATTTCATTTCACGGTTACCCATAACTTCCATCAAGTTCATAATTCTTCCGGATTTATTATTTGTTCGTTTTCTAATATCTTTGTCAAATCATCAACGCTATGACAGTTTTCCACACTAACGCTTCCAACTCTTGTGCGTCGCAAGGCGGTCAAGTGTCCGCCTGAGCCGAGTGCTTCGCCAATATCTCGTGCGAGTGCTCGGATGTACGTTCCTTTACTGCAAACAACGCGGATAACGATTGTTGGCAATTCAAATGACAGCAATTCAATCTCATCAATAACGAGTTCTTTAGGCTTGATGTTAACCTCCTTGCCCTTTCTTGCCATCTTGTACGCCCTTTTGCCGTCAATCTTGCAGGCAGAGTATGCCGGAGGCGTCTGCTGTATCCTGCCAATGAATTTTGTCAAGGTTTCCTCAACACCTTCGCGAGTTATATGTTCCCACGGGTATTCCGCATCAACCTCGGTTTCAAGGTCATACGACGGCGTCGTCGCTCCAAGACGGATTGTTGCAACATACTCCTTTGTATGAGCTTGCAGTTCTTCTATCAGCTTTGTTGACTTGCCCGTTACAATGGTCATAACGCCTGTCGCAAGAGGATCAAGCGTTCCAGCATGCCCAACCTTCAGTTTCTTCTTACCTGTACGGCGTGACAGGATGCCACGGATACGCTTGACAACATCAAATGACGTCCACTTTAACGGTTTGTCAACGTGAAAAATTTCTCCTTCTATAGGATTTAGCATATTGTTGCGTTTTTAAATTATAGCAAGGCTTTGACCTGTAATAACCATTAACAAGATAGCGGCACCTACCAAAATTCTATACCATCCGAAAGCCTTGAAACCATATTTGGTTACAAAGGAAATAAAGAACTTGATAGCAAGAAGCGCCACAATAAATGCAACAACATTACCGATAATCAGCACCGGCATATTTTCGCTAAGAATCTGAGCGCCATCTTCTTCCAAGAAAAGTTTCAACACTTTATACCCTGTAGCTGCAAGCATTGTTGGAACAGCAAGGAAGAAAGAAAATTCCGCTGCCGCCTTTCGCGTCATCTTTTGTGCCATACCTCCTACAATTGTTGCCATTGAGCGAGAAACGCCAGGTATCATAGCAATACATTGGAAAAGTCCGACCATAAACGCTTTCTTTTCTGTAAGAACTGTACTCTCACTTCCTTTATTGAATATATTGTCACAGAAAAGCATAAATACACCTCCAATGATAAGCATCACAGCAACTACCTCTACGCTTTCAAGCAATTCATCAATAAAGTCTCCTGCAAGAAATCCTATTACTGCTGCAGGTACAAATGCGACAAGCAGTTTCCAATAAAAATCGTACTTATGCAAAAAGCGTTTCATCGCTGAAGCGCCTGCTGGTGCCGGAGTATGATTTAACTGGAAAAAACGCTTCCAATACAAGCACACAACAGAAAGAATAGCACCGAACTGGATAATCACAGTAAACGCCTTGACAAAAGGTGTGCTTTCAACATTCAGCAATCCTTCCGTAATAATCATGTGACCAGTCGAAGAAACCGGCAAAAATTCTGTCAAACCCTCAACAATCGCTATAATTATAGCATCAATAATTTCCATTTACTTTTATTTTTTCTTGATTAAAATTCCAAAAAACATAATAACAAAGCCAAGAAAGGCAATCGTTGGGCCAACTGCAATTCTCAAAGTGCTGAAAATATCAGGATTAAACGCTTCTTCTGTTGAAGGTTCTCCCGAACCTGTAATCAGAAAACCAATAACAACCATGGCAGCGGCAATGCCCATTACTATATAATTCATTTTACCGAGAGCAAATTTTCCACCCTCGTTAGTTTGGTTTGTTTCGTTCATATTTTTATCGTTTGAATAATTCGTCGTAACTAAGGTTAATATATTTGCTTGAAGCAAAGAAAGCTGCAATGCCACAAAGCATGGCTCCTATGCCGATAAGACCGGAAAAAACTATAAGGCTATTTATCCAGTTGATTCCAGAAAGAAGGGAACTGTCAATTTCCTGAATAGAAAAATATATAGCAAGGAGCAGTAAAATAGCCAATACAGCTGCTATTGCTCCATTTATCATATTGCTTATAATAAACGGCTTGCGAATAAATCCCGGCTTCGCTCCAACCAATTTCATTGTATGGATAAGGAAACGACGGGAATATACCGTCAGTCTGACTGTATTATTAATTAGAGCAAATGAAATAAAGAGCAATACTGTAGCAACGGCAAGTAGAATAATTGCAATATTGCTAATATTTCTTGTCGCAACTCCAACCTCGTCCTTGTGCATAACAACCTCATCTATAAAGGGAACGGTCACAAGGCCTTTCTCTATTCTTGTAAGACTGTCAACATTTGCATATCCTGATTTAACATAAACTTCGAACTCTGCCCCAAGAGGATTTACGCCAAAGAGTTCAACAAGATTTTCACCTGTTTCTGCCTGCCAACTCTGCAAAGCCTCTTCCTTGGAAATAAACCTACTTCGCGAAACGTAAGGCGCTGTCTTAAAGACCTTGTCCAGTTCAATAATTTCTTCCGCTGAAGCCTCATCGGAAACGACCACATTAAAACCAATATTTTCCTTTAGTTCATTAGTGAAATTATTTGCAACGATTGCAAGAAACGCAACAACTCCTACAAGAAGCAACACGAGCGATACACTAACCGTTGACGTAAAATTCGACTGAAAATACGAAATCTTGGATTTTTTCTCCTTTGACATAATTACCCAATTAATGAAATTGTTTACAAAGATACTACATCAACATATCGGTTGTCAAGACCTTAGGGCTTATTTATTAGGTATTTTCATTTTTTTATGAAATAATGACCACAGTTTATTCCATATCTGCCAATATGGACATTTATAATTGAGGTTCAAAGTTTAACCAACAAAAATCCATTCAGGCAAGTTTTCGGTGTTTGATTGCACATATTCAGGATTTTATTTGTAAATTTGCGAGATTTTAAGACGTATCGTTTTATCAGAAAATATACTTACTATGAATATATCATATAAATGGTTGAAAAATTATCTTGATTTCGACCTTACACCGGAAGAGGTTTCTGCTGCCCTTACTTCTGTTGGCTTGGAAACTGACGGAGTGGAAAAAGTGGAAACAATCAAAGGTGGATTGGAAGGCATCGTTATCGGTAAGGTACTTACCTGCGTTGAGCACCCAAACAGTGACCACCTTCACATCACTACAGTTGACCTCGGGAACGGCGAGCCTACGCAAATAGTTTGCGGTGCCGCTAACGTCGCTGCCGGACAGCATGTCGTTGTCGCTACTGTGGGTACAAAGCTATATGACGGAGACGAAGAATTCACTATCAAGAAATCAAAAATTAGAGGCGTTGAATCATTCGGCATGATTTGTGCTGAAGACGAAATCGGCGTGGGAAACTCTCACGACGGTATTATCGTTCTCCCAGAAACTGCCGTTCCAGGAACGCCTGCCAAGGAATATTACAATATCGACGATGACTATCTCATCGAAGTTGACTTGACTCCTAACCGCATCGACGCTGCTTCTCACTACGGCGTTGCTCGCGACTTGGCTGCATGGATGGTTAGAAACGGCCGCACTGCAAACCTTCACAGACCATCAGTTGACGCTTTCGCTACAGACCGCAACGACGGGGCCACTCCTGTAAGCGTTGAAACTCCTGAGGCTTGCATCAGATACTGTGGCTTGACTATCAGAGGCGTTAAGGTTGCTGAAAGTCCGGAATGGTTGAGAAACTACCTTACAACAATCGGACAGCGCCCTATCAACAACGTTGTTGACGTTACAAACTTCATCCTTCACTCTATGTGCCAGCCGTTGCACTGCTTCGACCTCGCTAAGGTCAAAGGTGAAAAAATCGTTGTAAGAACCGTTGATGATGGTTCTAAATTCACTACTCTCGACGGCGTTGAACGCAAGATGACAGATAAGGACCTTATGATTTGCAACGCTGAAGAGCCTATGTGCATCGCCGGTGTTTTCGGTGGTCTTGACTCTGGAGTTACAGAAACTGCAACTGACATATTCCTTGAATCGGCTTGCTTCCACCCTACTTGGGTTAGAAAGACTGCTCGCCGCCAAGGTCTTAATACTGACTCTTCTTTCCGTTTTGAAAGAGGCGTTGACCCTAACAATACTGTTTATGCCCTCAAACTTGCCGCTTTGATGATTAAAGAACTCGCTGGCGGTGAAATCTGTGGCGACATTGTTGACATATACCCGGAAGTTGTTGAGCGTCCGAAGGTTTCTTTGGATATTGAATACGTCAACAGCCTTATAGGTAAGGAAATCGGCGTTGAAACAATAAAGGAAATTCTAAATTCTCTCGAAATAGAAATCGTTGCGGAGAATGAAAAGACTCTCGAAATCCTTATCCCAACATACCGCATTGACGTTACACGCCCATGCGACGTTGTTGAAGAAATCTTGAGAGTATATGGCTATAACAACGTGGAATTTGGCACAACAATCCACTCAAGCCTTTCATACCGTCAGCCTACTGACAACTCTAAGCACTTGCAACAACTCCTTTCAGAGCAACTCAGCGCAAGTGGCTTCTACGAAATTCTCAACAACTCACTTACTGCGGTTTCATACTACGAAAACCTTGCAGAAACTTATCCTTTGGATAAATGCGTTAAACTTCTCAACCCGCTAAGCAACGACCTTGCTGTTATGCGTCAAACATTGCTCTTCGGCGGTTTGGAAAGCCTCGCTCACAATATCAACCGCAAGAACGCAAACCTTGCAATGTACGAATTCGGCAGTTGCTACTTCTTCAACCCTGAAGCAGAATCAACTCAAGAGAGACCTCTTGCTCCGTTCAGCGAAGAGCAACACATCGGTCTTTGGCTTACTGGCGACCTCTACGCTGCAAACTGGGCGGCTTCTGCAAGAAAGGCTACAGTTTACGACTTGAAGGCTACCGTTCAAAATATCTTTGCTCGCCTCGGTATCACAGAAAACGAAATCGTTGCAGAGCAAACTAAGAGCGAAATATTCTCTGCCGCACTGGTATATAAAAACCGTGGCGGAAAAGTTCTCGGACAACTCGGTATCGTTGCTCGCAAAATAGCTAAGGCTGCCGACATCGACCAAGAAGTTTACTTCGCAGAATTTGACTGGAACAGCCTTTTGAAAATGGCATTGAAGAAGAAAGTTGAATATCAAGACCTTCCTAAATCAATGGCTGTTAAACGCGACTTGGCTCTGCTCCTTAACGCAGACATTCCATTCGCAGAAGTTGAAAAAGTAATCAAGGCTTCTGAAAAACGCTTGCTCAAATCAGTTACCCTATTCGACGTTTACGAAGGTAAGAACCTCGAACCAGGCAAAAAGTCTTACGCTGTCAGCATGATTCTTCAAGACAACGAAAAGACTCTTAACGACAAGCAAATTGATGCCGTTATGAACAAGATTATAACAAACTTGCAAAAGCAACTCGACGCTAAACTCAGATAATTTAAAACTAAAGTAAAAAATATTTACAATGGGAAGAGCATTTGAATATCGCAAAGCGAGAAAATTGAAACGCTGGGGTAACATGTCCCGCACTTTCACTAAAATCGGTAAAGAAATCACTATCGCGGTTAAAGCCGCTGGACCTGACCCGACAGCAAACTCCCGTCTCCGCGTACTCCTCCAAAACGCTAAGGCTGCTAACATGCCTAAGGATACTGTTGAACGCGCTATCAAAAAAGCAACTGACAAAGATTCAAGCGATTATAAGGAAATTATCTATGAAGGATACGGTCCTTTCGGTATCGCTATCGTAGTTGAAACTGCTACCGACAACAATACTCGTACTGTTGCAAACGTTCGCAGTTACTTCAACAAATTCGGCGGCTCACTTGGTACCACAGGCAGCCTCTCTTTCTTGTTCGACCACAAGTGCGTGTTCAAAATCAAACCGAAAGAAGGTATGTCTTTAGAAGACCTCGAATTGGAATTGATTGACTACGGCGTTGACGAACTTGAAGACGAAGGAGAATCAATCGTTCTATACGGTGCATTCGACTCTTTTGCTAATATCCAAAACTACTTGGAAGAAAACGAGTTTGAAATTGAAAGCGCTGAATTTGAACGCATCCCGACTGACTATAAGGAAGTAACAGCTGAGCAACGCGAGCAAATCGAAAAACTCCTCGAAAAGTTCGAAGACGACGAAGACGTTCAAAACGTTTTCCACAACATGAAAGAAGACGAAACTGAAGAAGGAGAAGAATAATTCTTTCAAAAGAACAATACAACAAAGGGGCAACCCAAAAGCCATAAGGCTTTTAGGTTGCCCTACTTTTGTTCATACACGGCAGACATAATTGCTATATTTCAATATAAAAAACTAATATTCAATATATTGCCTAATATATACCGTATGGACACTCTGCAGAGTGTCCGTGAATCATACTGTTTTGAGAACTTTTCTGCAATGGCGGACAAAATACATTTAGTCCCTACAATTAATTGATTATCAAGCCTTACAATTATACTGCCGTTGGGACGCATCTCGCAAGCGTCCGCGATTGCGGAATCAAAAACATTTATTCACCAGTCTGGGACACTGCCCATGCATTAGCATAAGAAAAGCACTCCGTAGGAGCATAGGGTTGATAGTACGAATGGTATCTAAAAGAGGGTAACCTTAAAGTCTTATGACTTACAGGTCACCCTCTTTTAGATGCGCTATAATTGATTAAAATATTATAAATTTACTCAGTTATAATCACTTTCTTTGCTGTTTTGCCTTGTTGTCGGATATAGATACCAGGAATCAAGCGGTCTGCATTAATACGGATACCCTGCAAGTTATAATAAGTAACCGGACCTTCATACTCTTCGACCTCAATTTCAGCCACACTGCCCTGCGGTGTATCGAAAACAATCTTAGGAGCTATAGCAAATGAGCAAACGTCTTCATTCTGCACATACCAGTTGCTCACACCAGTCGGCTGGTTATTGTCATCGTATTCCTTCATATAGTGGTATGTTGTACCTTTTTCGCCTGCCTGGCGACGCAATGCAAACATAACCACATTGTCACCGTCTCCATTAGGGAAGCCTGATACCGTTACAAAGAATTTTTCTGCCAACTTAACTGTCTTGTCCAATACAAACGTTGTCGGGTCGTTATATGTCTGAGAAGCGTCAACAAGTTGTGAAACCGGTAATTTGGAAGTAGCGAGCACCTCACCTGGCATTCCCTTTGCGTCAGCCTTTGCAATAGAAACCGTTATCTCTGCATCTGGCGTGCCCGCAGCGGCAACACTTGCAAAATAGATATTAACGCTGCTGATATTCACAGGAGAGGCTGGCTTCTCAAAGCATTCCGCAAAAGCATCCATATCGAGCCAATTAGTACCACCGTAGCAACCATACCAGCCAAGTTCAATCATTCCGAGGTTAGCATTATCCTTAGCGGCAATATTCCAAACCAAAGACTCGCCACCTGCCTTAACGCCGTAGATATATGTCGTTGCTCGACCTGCATTGTTAGAAACAGCAAGGTCAACGTCGAACATTCCTTCCTTCAGATACTTAACTGTAACGTCCTTTTCCTTAGAAGTCAAAAGGTCTGTACCTGGAAGAGTCCACTCGTAAGCCGTCGGGAAGCCCTTTGAGGCATCCTTGAATGTTATCGGAGTATTTAAAGGAACAACCAAACCTGCCTCTGGAGAATAATAAACGCCTTCTGGGGTTCCGATTTCTGCTGTTGGCGCAACATTTTGAACAACGACATAGCCCTTACGGGTAACTTCCGCTGTCTCGGTACCCTTTATCACCTTTAATTTAACATCATACGTTCCTGCCTTTGAATACGAAACGGCAGGATTCTGCTCCTTAGAAGTTGGCTGATCTGCACCTGGGAATTGCCATTCCCAAGCCGTCGGCTCGCCTGTTGAAAGGTCTTTGAACTGAAGTTTTTTACCAGCAGTAACTGTAACCGACTCAACACCAGTCTTAGGAACGGTCACCTTAAAGTCATCAATAAAGACATCATCGCCACCGTCAAGAACGTAACTGAACGAGAATCTGACTTTCTTGCCAACAAAATCCTTCAAATCAGCAGAATACTTATTCCACTTAACGTCATCAGAAGCAGCCTCTTGCGAAGCAAGAAAAGCGTCCCAAATTTTCACAGGAACGGCATTCGGAACATCCTCCGTTGCATAAAGAATAACATTTCCGTTGAAAATCCAAATAGGGTTAAATGCTGAATAGAACTGCACCTTACCGCCTTCTGGAACGCTTACTGCCGGAGAGGAGATAACAACGGTTTCTCCTGTACTTGCATACTTATGATACAAGGAATTTTTACTGTTCGGATTAATCGATGAAAATTCTGGAAGGTTTGGATAAGCGTTGCAACTTGCAGCGAGTTTCCATTCTGAACCAGTTGATACCTCCCACTCCTTAAAGTCTGCATCTGTATCAAAGCCATTGCCATAAACCGTTTCGTATGCCTCGCCTGCCTCAAAATTTGCCCTTAGAGGCATATTGATTGTATATGTAACAAACTGTGGTTCGCTCCAAACGTTATCACCCATAGCCTGTACGGAAAGCACGCATGAATGGTCAAGTTTCAGAGTCATCGAAGTTGACTTATTTATCTCAAACTCATTGAGAATACCCAACTCGTCGAGCGTCATTGCCTTATCGCCAATATAGTACCACAAAGCCTTTGCCCTTACGTCTGTGCATTGAATAGTCACCTCTGTAAGGTCATTATATGTACCGCCCGCCGGAGTAACTGTCAGACCGGCAAGAGGCTCTTTGGCAATAACCTTTACAGGAACGAGCAATTCCTGAGGCAAATAGACGTCATCTCCTGCATACTTTACAGAAATAACCGCTTCTCCAACGGCATAAGTGTAAATATGCCCTGTCTTGTCTGCGTACGCAACCTGCGGATTTGAACTCTTATAAGTAATCGGCTCTACATTATTTGGATTGTCAACAATGATAGAACCCTCCTCAAGCAATTCTATAGTGAACTCCTGAGTGCCATAAATCGACAAGCCTGGACTTTTGCGAATAACATACTTTGCTTCAGCAACAGCACTCATCTCCCCTTCAACCTCGGCAACAGCATTGACTACCGTTGTCTCAGCAATCTCGAACGGAGCAGAATAAGTCTTCACTGCTGCATTGCCTTCCGTTCTCGGATTAGAACCGTCAAGGGTATATAGAATAGTTGCACCAGCATCAGCAGATAGAGTAACGCTAACAGGCTCGTCATAAGTACCTGCTGCAGGAGCAAATGTAGGAGCCTTCACAGCCGAAGCAACCTCTTCATACTCAACGACAATTTGCTTCAAATAAGCATTCTTTGCCGCTCCAGGAATAGAAAAACTCATTGCTATTTCACCCTCTTGTGCACCGTCTGCACCAGGAATGAATACATATTCCTCTGGAGTAGTCGTTGCATTTGTATAAGCAACATCAGCCACTCCATTGCATAAATAAGCCTTGCCATTAACAGTAACACCAAACTTGGCATCACTTGCCTTTGTTCGTGCCGTAACTGCAATCTTTGTTATCTTTCCGCTAAACGCATTTGACAACAAGCCAAACTGACTGGTGAACGCTCCAGAAGAGCCTACAGACTGACCGCTACCTGCAAGATATGCCAACTTTGTACCCTTGTCAAAAGTCATTGTCCACGCACGCCCGTTGAGTGTTTTTGTCATCGATGTCAATTCAGCATCATAGTTCGTGCCGAAATTATAAAAACCACCGGCATACTCCGGCTTATCAGCAGTTGCACTTTTCGGCCAATCGTAACTCCACGTTGCAGCATTCGCATTTTGCACTAAAAAAGCAAATACAGCAAACAGAGTAAAAAACTTGTAGAATTGTTTCATAGTAATATATTTATGTTATAAAAAATATACACCTAAATAGCAATAAAAATATTGCCAAAAGAAAAATAAAAATTCTCTTTTTCACAAAAAGATAGCCAAAAGTAACAATTTATTACATTTTATCCAAATATTTTAGCAAATAAATAATTATTTATATGTATATAATTACAATCACCCTCCTATAGCACACCATTCTGTATTGAATATTCCCGCAATCATCTGCAATATCTACCCACCAAACACACGAATAACCAACTTCAATTTTCGCTTTTTGCACTCCAATTTTCACAATCAATATGTTTATATTAATTTTGTTGACAAAAGAAACAATATGGATAGTGAAAAGAGAGCCTTAGGGCAGGATTTTATAGAATACCAGTGGATTCCGCAACTTGTTGACGATATCAACGCTGGTGCTGTTGACTGGGGAATCCTCAACAGCGTTGACACATGGAAACCTTTTTTGGCTGACAGTTACCCAGAAATAGAATTTGAATGGCACGAATTCCGCCATGAAATGTTCCGTGTTGATGAAAATTCGGTAATCATCACATACGTATTCCCAGAACCAGAAAAACTGCATCACGCAGCATTTGGTGCAGTTTTTGTTCGCGTAAACAAAAACGCATGCGCATACTATACCCTCGAAAAAAGCAGAGATGAGATATGGAACGTTGGTAGCATGCAAGGAGGCTCACACAAAGGCTTCGGACCGCTGCCACAACCATCCATAGAATCTTTTCTGAAATGGGTCGTTGACCGCCATAACGTTATTTAGCAAAAGTATTCTATCAAAACCATAAAAAGAGGGCTCCTTTATAAGGCGCCCTCAAACCAATTTACTAACCTTTAAAATTTACTTTACTATTTCTATCGTTTTATGATTTTTCTTGTTAAAACACTACCATTACCAGCAACGGCTCTTACTATATAAATACCTTTAGACAAATTACAAATACAGACTTCATTTACTTCTATTACATTAGCAACTAAAGAGCCAGAGGTTGAAAAAATTGCAATCTGCTTGGCATCTGCACCAACTAAAGCAACTGTCTCTCCGTTATAAATTAAATCTCCGTCAGCTATACCAATCTCCTCAACACCTGACGGTTTTCCGCCTTCGTAGGTGTAGTAAGCAACTCCTTGACCATTAACGCATACCCAGATGTCCAGAATGCCACCAGAGTTTCTTGTTGACTGGCAGACAGATGATACTCGTTGCTGGTTTACTGCTGCTCCGAGACCTTTTTCAGGATAGAAGAAATTGCTCTTTTCCGCTGATTCAATACCGTTTGTAACGTCAACCAATACGAAGCCGCCATTAGATGTTCCACTCAAATATGTTGTTGCCGCAACGTATTTGCGTTTTCCGAAGTTGAATATCTTCATAGCAGTACCAAATTGAACACCGTTCAATGCAGAAACGTTCATCGATTTCTGAGCAATACCTGACGCGTTAAACAGTGTTGGAACTGCGTCTTTCGCTACCAACCAGAATGAACCGTCACTGTTTGCAACAACCTCGCAGGCACCGCGACCATTACCGCCTGCAAAAGCAGAGCCGTTAGCATTTTTAAGCATAATTGTTTGCGGTTTTGAACTTACACTGCCGTTAGTGATTGTGTAGTACATTACTCTATCGGTATTATCATTATTTATCCAGAATCTGCCGTTTTGCAGGTTGCCACTTGCTGAAAGAGTTGCTCCGCAATCAACGCCACCGTGGGTTGCATCACTTACAACAGCAACCGGTTTAGAAGTATCGCTGTCCCAGCGGTAGATAGTTAAAGCATGGTTTGTTGCAGAAAGACTTGATGCAAACAACTTACCGTCGAATGAAATTATGCTTGAAATTTTCAATAGAGAACTTGCAAGACCATCCATATTTAAGTCGCCCTTGTATGCACCTGTATAGGCATCAATGATTTTTACAACCGGTTCACCCCATGGTTTTCCGTGAAGAACATATAGTTTTCCGTTTTGGAAAGCAATGCTTCTAACAGGAGGGTCTGTAAGGCTCATCCAAGACGGAACTGAAGTATTTCCAGAATAGTTCCATACTTCGGTCATTTTTGTAACATTGTCGTCAAGTTCCATCTTCGGTGTTGCAGAACCTGTAATGCTTACGCTGACAGGTTCTGCACCAGCAGAAGTAGCCGTTAGAGTTGCGTAGTGCGTGCCTGCTTGCTTCGGATAATATTTGATAGTTACGCTTGCTGACGAATTCTTCGAAATTGCGTTTGTCGACAATTCGAAATAATTTGCATCAGAGCCAGAGAGTTCCAATCGTATGTCACTTGACAAGTTCGCCCCAGAAATCGTTACATTAGAAGTTGCACTTGACCAAATTTCACTAGAAAAGGAAACGCTTGAAGTAGAAGCCTTAATCTCTGGACCAGCAGGCTTTATCGGTTGCGGATTGTAAGATGGCACAGAACCGAACTTATAATATGCCATACCTTGGGTAGTTGAGCATACCCACGCTTCAACATAAGAACTTCCGTCGGTAGTTACCATGCAGTCGCCCGTACAGTTGGTATTTCTTGTAGATCCGAGTCCGCCTTTTGGATATTCACCAGCATTAGTAATATTTGAATAGTTGCTCGAATTATCAATTGTAAGGCGCATTCTTCCGTTTTTATATGTAGAAGAAGCATCACCGGCAACGCGGTCAGAGAAAACAAGGTTAAGTGCATATTTGATGCCTTTCCAGTAGAATTCGTGATGCGATGCTCCCCATGTTTCGCCGATATTTATTGAATACGATTTCTTTGCTACTCCGTTGCTGTTAGTAAGCCATGTTGGGTGGCAGTCTTTGCCGTCAATCCACCAGCCGTTTGCTTGTGAGTATGCACGAGTTGTCGCACTTGTTGACAGTCTTGTATATCCGTCAGTAGTTGCGTTAAAACTTTTTGTAATCCATGTTCCGCTACTGTTGCGGTGAAATTCTATTATTTTAGTTTGTGAGCCATTGTCATTAGCGAATGTCACACAAAGATTAGACCATGAGCCAGATAATTCCATACAGTCTCCAAGTCGTGTTGCTCCCTGATAATCTGTTGTTTGGAACAGAATATATGGAGAGCCGTTATCCTTGTCCCAAGCGTAAAGCGTTAATTTGTGGCCGTTAGCCGCCGTCGCGAGGTTGCAGGCAACAATATGTCCGTCAATAGTCTTAACGTCACAGAAAGTAAGCGTTCCGCCACCAACTCCACTTTTATTAAGGTTGCCGAGGTCTTCACCTGTCTGAGCATTGATAACCTTAATTTCCGAATGGTCATAAACACAATATAGTTTTCCGTTCATATAAGAGAAGTTACGCACTTTTGTTGCATCCCATCCGAAGCGGTTTTGATTTCCTTTGGCCTGGCTTGCCTCCCAACCTTCTGATAAAGACAGTGGCGGCACTTTTATTGTACCTGTTAGATTGATGATTGCGCTGTAAGAGCCACTTTGCACTTTTACATAACCAGAATAGTTACCTGGCGATTTTGATGTGTTTAGAGAAATCTTCAATGTGCCGCCAGTGCGATTGTTCCAGTTAATCTTTGTAACTTCAAAAGTTGAAGTGCTTGAGTTAACGTTTATGTCGCTTGATAGACCAGTTGCACTTATCTGGATATTTACAGATGGTTTATCCCATCCTTGAGTACCCGTTAGAGAAGCACTTGTCTTGTCTGCCTTCAACGATACTGGCAACGTGTAATTCATCATATCCTTATATATACTAAGGATTTTTGTTCCGTAATCTTTTGCCACCGCCCATTTTCCGCCGAGTGATTCCCAAGTAGGAGCGCAACCTCTGGTAACATATTTAAAACGAGGATCCACGAGCACTTCGCCTGCTGGCAGTGCTTTCGTAGTTGCATAAGCGTAAAGGTGCTGAATTTGAGCTGTAACGCCCTCCTTAACTGTGCTAAATATGCACCCGGGCTTTCCAAATTCTGTCACGCCAAGCCCGCAATAGTTGTGATGTTCCGGTCGCACTGCCGTTCCGCCTGTATATTTGAACCACCCTGTTTCAACGCATGACTGGCACAATGCGATATCGCCTCGCATACCATATTTCTTGGCTACATTATAAAAGTTCTCTGCTATCTCCCGCGGAAAACTGCTATTTACAGACTTTACAAAATAGTACATTCTATCAACATCGGCTTGCATTGTACCCATAATGTTTGTGGCTGTTGATATACTAAAACTGACAATACTTAATACTATTAGAAATAAAGTTTTTTTCATTGCATGGTTAAATGTTAGGTTAAAAATTCGCAGTAAAATTGTTGAAAAAATACTAACGACGCAAAAAATATATTACAATTATTGTTAAATATGTTATCAAACATAATGCCAATTTTTCAAAACAACCTGAATTGTTTGAGGTTGCATGAATGACACCTTAAAAATAAATTAAATAACACTTGACAATAGTTAAATTATGTATATTCAAACCTATTCTGCCCACAAATTAAACTACATTTGCAAAAACAATACTATCAAAAACTTTTACACCTTATTACAACCCTAACATGTCTAAAAAAATCTTACTAACCTTATTATTTGTCTTTGCCACAATAATAAGTAATGCCGACAACTTTATTAAACGGGAAGTACGCTCTGTGTGGCTAACTACTGTATGGGCTCTTGACTGGCCTTCCGAACAGGGGACTTCAGCAACTGTTAGAGCAAGCCAGCAAGCCGAGATGATTAAGTATCTCGACCAATTGCAGGCAGACAACTTCAATGCCGTCTATTTTCAAGTGCGTTCAATGTGCGATGCTTTCTACAAGTCGTCATACGAGCCATGGTCAAGTTACCTGACTGGTAGCCGCGGAGCAAATCCTGGTTGGGATCCTTTAACTTTCGTCGTTGAAGAATGCCATAAACGTGGTATGGAATGCCACGCATGGGTAAACCCTTATCGTTTTTCTACCGGCGCTAACTGGACAACGGGACAAGACAATGAATTGAAAAAATCCGGTTGGCTCCTTACCCATGAATCAACTACCATCCTCAACCCGGGCATTCCCGAAGCAAAGGAAAGAATCGTTAACGTTTGCCGCGAAATCATTAGCAACTATGACGTTGACGGTATCATTTTTGACGATTATTTCTACCCTAACGGCATTCCGAGCAACAAAAATGCAGGAGACTACAACCTATGGAAAAATTCAGGTTCTTCACTTAGCATCGGCGACTGGCGTCGTGCAAACGTAAACCAGATGGTCGCTGATGTTTACAACATGATACAGTATGTTAAGCCGTGGGCTAAATTTGGAATCTCTCCAGCAGGTGTTGCTTGTACAGATAGTAATGTTGCTGCAGGTCACGGTGTCACTCCCTGTCCTGCTCCTGCAGGAGACTGGCAATACAACGGAATATTCTCAGACCCGGTTGCCTGGTTGAAAGCAGGGACTATCGACTATATTTCTCCGCAATTATATTGGACAACATATCACTCAACTGCACCTTTCGGACCTCTTACCAAATGGTGGTCTGAAGTCGCTAACCAGTTTGGCAGGCACCATTATGCAAGTCATTCTATTTCATTTCTTGCAGAGAATAACACTGAGACAAACTGGAAGGAGGTAGCAAAACAAGTACAGTTGTCACGTGACTATACTAAAAATGCCGCTCCCGGCTGCGTTTTCTACTCACAAAAATATATAAGCGGACGCTCTGTCAAAGGTCTGGGAGAATACCTCCTTGCAAACAAATTCCAGACAAAGTGCCTAACTCCGGCTATTGACTGGAAGCCTGCCGCCGAGCATGGCAAGATACAGAATTATGCAAAATCAGGTACCAAAATGACTTGGGACGCAATAAATAACGTAAGATATTCAGTCTATGCGATTCCAACAAGCGTTTCAAAGGCAAATGCACAGAGTAATTCTTCTTCAGGTATAAAATCAGACTATTTGCTTGGCGTTACTTACACAAACAGCTACACCTTACCGTCTAATAAGGCAACTGGCTATTACTACGCAATTTGCGTCCTCGACAGATACGGTAACGAATATGCTCCAAGATACAGCGACGAGAACTCAAAACCTTCGGAAAAAGTATCTCTCATTTCTCCTGTTGGCGGTTCAGTGGTAAAATCCCCGGCAACGTTCAAATGGTCTTCTGCTTCAGGTGCCACATATACACTGCAAATAAGCAAAAGAAGCGACATGAGCACCGTTAACATTGAACTCGAAAATCTAACCACAAATTCAAAAAGTGTTGACCTTTCTCAATTTGGCGAAAGTGCTACAATCTACTGGAGAATCATCTGCACTCAAACAGGAAAAGAGCCAACTCCTTCTGACATTGCAACGATAAAGACCGCTGAATACGAGCCTATCAGCGGCCTGACCCTAACGGCTCCCGCTAATGGGAATATGGTTAGCGACATAGCAACAATTACCTTCAAATGGACTGCAATTAGCGGTGCTTCATACAAGGTTGAATTTGCTACCAACAATACTTTCCGCCAACCTGTTCTAAGCAAAACAACAACAAGAAACTCTATTGTTGTCAACATGTCTGAATTTGACTATAACGAAACATATTACTGGAGAGTAACTGCAACAAAGTCAGGATACAAGGAAACAACAACTTCCACATGGAGTTTCCAGACGCCAAAAAGGACTCCTGCTCCCAAGACCTCGCTAATATCTCCTAAAAACGGAGCAACACTGGCTGGTGCTTTCGAATTTGTTTTCAAGGACGTTGCGGCTGACAACTACACTCTTGAAGTCGCTAATTCAAAGACATTCGACTCAATTATTCTTACCCAATCTACAGGATGGAAAAAAGAAAATGGCCTTATTAAATTCTCTATGACAGAATCCGATTTAGCAAGAGGCTCTTACTACTGGAGAATAGTAACAAGCAAAAAAAGCTGCATAGATACAGAATCTGACTCATGGCAATTCAATATGGACGTTGCTGGAGGCGAAGACGGATATACCATACAAAAAGACATGGCAGAATATCCTTCCTATGACAAATTTGAACTTAAAAACCTTTGGTTCCGCTCTGTTAATACTGGATTCAATAACCTCCCGGCAAATACAGACTGGAATTTCAACCGCAGTTTCTGCGTTATCGACAACATTATCTACATCTCTGGACGCATTGCAAACGAAACTGAAACAGAATGCTATATTAGCAGATACAATGCCAAGACGGGTGAATTTATCAGCAACCTTACCTTGCCTTCTAACGTCCAGGTCAAGTACCTTCCTTGCAACGACGTAATGAAGGATAATGCAGGGAACCTACTTGTTTCAAACATTTCTTTAAACATTGCTTCAAACCCTCTTATTATCCATAAAATCGACAAGTTTACAGGCGAAGCGGTACAAGTTGCATCTTGTTCTGATAATGCCGGGGGACGTGTGGACCACTGCGCTGTTTACGGTGACGTCAATTCTGGAAACTTCTATGTGTTTGCCGGACTTTCTAAATCAAGATACGTTATCCGCTGGACATTTGAAAATGGCACTTGCACAAATGTTGCATCTTCCTACCTTGCAAAACTGCAACCATCGGGTTCTGACTTAGGAATCTCTGTCAGGGTATTCCCTAAAAATAAAGATTTGATTTATGTTAACTCTTCTCTACGCAATCCTACTCTATACAGTTTCAGCACTGGAGAAGTTGTTGGTTCTTTTGAAAACAATTCAGTTTTGGCACCGTCTGCGGAATATGCTAATGGTTGTTCCTTCTTCAACTTCGAAGGAAAGGAATTTTTCGTTTACCCTAATAATCCTATATTTATGAACGAGTCTGACGGTAATTATTACGGTGGACCATACGACTTTGCTATTACAGAAGTTGGCTCAAAACAGAATTATTCAACATTGAAAAATCTATGGACTGTTCCTGAAAACGGATTAGGGAACGAATACAGTTTCTATGGCGACGCACTTGCCGACTATGAGAAGCACACTAATTCCATAGGTGAAATAGATGCTGTTAACATCTATTTCTATGTGCCTTCTAACGGACTTGCCGCATACCGCATGCACTCAACTATCCCAAGTGGTATTACCGAAGCCCTCTCTGAAAAATTTGACGTTAAGTTTGCAAACGGAAATATAATTATGAGCATGTCGGGGAATGTTGAAGTATATAATATCTCTGGTACTCTCATTGCTTCGGCTGAAGAAGTTGAAAAACTTTCGCTTGTTTCCCTTAACAAAGGCGTTTACCTGGTTCGCTGCCATGCAGGAAAGAACATAAGAACTCTAAAGATAATAAAATAACAAATAGTTTTTCATATATTGAGAGGGGTCGTGTCAATTTTTTGATGCGACCCCTCTTGGATGATAATGATATTCTATAATAACAATTAAAAAGGCTCACGGCAGGTTACTAATAGAGTAATATCCCTTCTATTTTCTCAAAAGATTATTTCTAATAATCGGTGTTTTGTCATTGTAGTTTTAGTATTTATGGTTAATTTTACACTTCAATTAAAAAATCCACTGATTGATGGAAATTTTCGAATATGATTTTTTCAGGAACGCACTTATAGGATTATCTTTTGTAAGCGTACTTTCTGCAATTATAGGCACATACGTCATTGTCCGACGATTAATGTTTGTAACTGGTGGCATTACCCACTCATGCTTTGGCGGCTTGGGCTTCGGCTACTATCTTGGCTTTAACCCTCTAATAATGGCTGGCATTTTTGCTGTTGCATCTGCATTAGGAATTGAATGGCTTTCTACAAAACAAAAAGTTCGTGAAGACTCGGCTATTTCCGTTATATGGTCTTTTGGAATGGCTTTAGGCGTTTTATTCATTTTTATGACTCCTGGATACGTTCCTGAACTCAACTCATTCCTTTTCGGGAACCTGCTGACAATTTCACATGGAGAACTGACTGTCTTCGGCTCTTTCCTAGCAATAATACTTCTGGTTTTCGGCTTAGGCTTCAGACTGATAACAGCGTGCGCTTTTGATGCCGACTATGCCAAGACTATAGGATTGCCTGTTAGAACAGTAAATACTGTTATGCTTGTTCTTGTCTCAATTGCAGTCGTTCTCACACTGAAACTTATTGGAATTATGCTACTTATGTCGCTCTTTGCAATTCCGCAAATGATTGCGGAAGTATTTACAAAAAGATTGCAACCAATGATTATGATTGCATCGGCAACAAGCCTTGCTTGCTCAATTGCTGGTCTCTTTATTTCTTATTTTTGTGAAGTCCCTGCTTCGGCTACAATAGTTATAACTCTCGTGATAACATACGCAACAGCAAGGGCTATAAAGAAATTAAGCAATATGCAATAAATTGCCTCTTAAACCGTTATAACAAAGATGAACAGCCGTTTAATATATATTTCTCTCATCGCGATATTCTCACTGCTTACTTCCTGCAGCACTAAAAAGAATACCGCGACATCCCGATTCTATCAAGCCTTTACAACTCGTTATAATGTATATTTCAATGGGGAACAGCATTATCTGGAACAAATAAAAAAAATGGAAGAGGAATATGATGATGACTATTCTGGCATAATATATATTCACCCGGCTGAAGCATACGCTGATCCTAAATCCCCTCAACCGTCTTCTGACTTTAACAGAACTATTGAGAAGATGCAAAAGGCTATCGCTCTCCACTCTATACAAAAGCGCCCCAAGAAGAACCGCAGCAAGATGCGTGACCCTAAATACCGCGAATACCTAAAACGCGGAGAGTATAACCCCTTTCTGCACAATGCGTGGAGACTGATGGGAGAGGCTCAGTACTTGAAAGGCGATTACCTTGCTGCAGCCGCTACTTTCAGATATATCGAAAAGTACTTCAAATGGTTGCCGGAACTCGTTACAGAGGCTAAAATATGGCAATTACGCTGCTATTCGGCACTCGAATGGACTAACGAGTCGGAAAACGTTGTCAGCAGAATCAAGGATAAGGAATTGACAAACAAGCGGTTGCGTAAACTTTACAATACTGCATTCGCAAATTATCTCATCAAGACAAAGAAATTCAAAGAAGCCGCCCCATATATGGCAAAAGCAGTTAAAGAAACTGGTGGAGTTCAAAAAAACAGGATGAAATTCCTTCTGGGGCAGATTTATGAAACAAATGGCGACAAGGCTCTGGCTTACAAGATGTTTAAAGACGTTGCAGGCGCTTCCAATGTTAAGTACCGCACCCAATTTAACGCCCGCATAAAGCAGAGCGAGGTTTTTCAAGGCTCAAACGTTGAGTCGGAAGTAAAATCATTGCTCCGAATGGCAAGGCAGGATAGAAACAAGGAATACCTTGACCAACTATATTACGCCGTCGGCAATCTGTACCTGTCGCGTGCTGATACCGTTAACGCAATCAAGAACTATGTGCTTGCAAATGAAAAAAGTACGAGAAACGGCATCGACAAGGCAATTAACCAACTAACTTTGGGAGGACTTTATTTCGACCTGTTTAAGTACGATAAGGCGCAGCCGTGCTATGCGGAGGCTATTCCTCAACTACCTCTTGACTATCCTAATTACGAGGTGCTGAAAAAGAGATCTGACGTTCTTGACGAACTTGCCGTTTACGCGCAAAACGTTCATTTGCAGGACTCTTTGTTGACTCTTGCTGCAATGTCGCAACCGGAGCAGATTAAAGTTATTGAGAAGATTATAGAGGAATTGAAAGAGAAGGAGAAGAAACAGGCTGAAGAGGCTGCTAAGCAGGAATATATGGCTAATGCAGCCGCTAATGCAAATACTCTTCAAGGCAATACTCAAAACTTTACTCTAAATACAGACAAATCATGGTACTTCTACAACACAACCACAAAAAACGCTGGTAAAACGCAATTCCAGAAAATGTGGGGTAGCCGTAAGTTGGAGGACAACTGGAGGCGTATAAACAAGTCAACTATCGACACTTCGGAATTTTCTGAATATAACTACGATGAAGAGGAGGAGGGCAAGGAAATAGTTGACTCTCTCGGAAATCCGCTTTCTGAAGAGCAGATTGCAGAAAAGAAAAAGCAGGAGGAGGCTATTGCCCGCTCTGAAGACCCACATTTCCCAGATTTCTATCTAAAGCAGATTCCTAAAACAGACGAAGAAAAACAGAATGCTCACAATATCATTCAGGAGGGTCTGTTCAATATGGCTATTATCTTGAAAGATAAGTTGGAGGACGTGCACGCTTCTGAAGTGGCATTTACCGAACTGGAAACAAAATACCCAGACAATATTTACCGTCTTGACTGCTACTATAACCAGTATCTGATGTTTACACGCTACGGAATGACCGATAAGGCGGAAATATTCCGGCAAAAAATACTTGGTGAATTTAACGATACAAAGTACGGCTTGGCTCTTGCTGACCCTAACTATATTGAAAATATGAGAAATATGGAGAAGGAGCAGGAGAGACTTTACGAAAAGACCTACGACGACTATATGAACAACAGAAACGCTGCCGTTCATGACAGTTACAACGACATGATGAAGCGATTCCCGCTGTCAAAGATTATGCCGAAGTTCATGTTCCTTCACGCAATGTCGTATGTGCCGGAAAATAACTTCGCTGCATTCTCGGAAACTCTAAAGGAGATGCTCGTCAGGTACCCTGAAACGGATATGACGAATCTTGCAACGGAAATCCTAAAGGGCATTGCCAAGGGGCGCCAACTGCATAGCGGCTCTTCGAACGTCAGAGGTATGATTTGGTCTATAAAACTTACTAACGACACAGCAAAGGCAGATGCTGCGGGCGGGCAGGTAACGCCTTTCGACAGCATTCAGACGGGTGAGCATTTCTGCCTGTTGACCTTCTCTACCGATAGCGTTTCAACAAACAGACTGCTATTCAACGTTGCACGACACAACTTTACCGAGTATTCTGTTCGCGACTTCGACATTGAAAGAATGGCATTTGACAAATTGGGTATCATTATAATCAAGGGATTCACAAGTATGGGCGACGTTCAGCAATATTGCAACGCTCTCCGAAAAGACCCTAACGTTGGCTTAAACAAGAGCATAACGCCGATTTTCATCAGTAAGAAGAACTTCGAAATACTTATCAACGAGGGACGCTCCTTCGATGAGTACTTCCAATTCCTCGAAGGAAAAGCCGACGACGCCGTTGAGCAGCAAATAGAGGAAGCAGAAGAAGAATTGGAATAAAATGGACGCAAACATTTGCTATTCCGACAAATAATGATAAATTTGCAAATATTGTTGGATAAGCAAATTTAAATAAACCGTTATGCAATATTGGATTATACAAAATGGAGAAAGTAAAGGCCCCTTTACCTTGGAAGAACTGAAAGCACAGGGCATTACAGAAAACACAAAGATTTGGTGCAAGGACTTCACAGAATGGACTTACGCCAAAGATACCAATATTGCGTCTGAACTATTCAAGCCGACGGAAGAACAAGTTACGGAAAACCCTGCCCCAGCAGCCGAACCAGTGCAGCCGGAAGTAACGGAAGAAGCCACAGAGGAAACATCCAAGGAAGCCGCTTTGGAAGTGACTGCCGAAGAAGAACCCGATATGGAGCCACCTGTATTCGAAGGCACAACGCCGCCAGAATTTACAGGCGTTACCCCTCCTCCATTCGGAATTGAAGACGCATACCGCAACGGTTATAACCAAGGCTATTACGACGGAGTACAGGTAGAAAAAGGCGAAGACAGAACCAAATGCCCGCCAACAAACCTCGTTTGGGCTATTCTGACAACAATACTATGCTGCCTGCCGCTAAGCATCGTGGCAATCATCTATGCAAGTAAAGTGCAGACGCACTTCGCCAACGGCGATTACGACGCAGCAAAACGCGCCAGCGACCGCGCAGCATACTGGTCACTCGCCTCTGCAATAACGTATATGGTAACATACCCAATCGTATTAGCCCTCACCATGACGCTATAAAAGCAACAAAATATTTATTTACAGCAAATTACACATACGCTACCGTAGGAACACTCTGCAAAGTGTCCGCAATCGTGCCGTAATCACCCAAAACCCGCACCATCAAATTCCACCTCCACCTATGTGGAATATTTCTCTTAACATAATAATGTGCTTTTAAGCATATTGTTAGACAGTTGACATTAAATAATAATTACTAACTTTGCCAAACACAATAACCTTTCGCATTGGTGATAAGTATAATAGGGACAAATAAAAGAAGATCAGATTATTACTATGGCAACAAAGATAAAACTTTCAACAATAACGCAAGTTGATTTACGCGACTGCTGGCAAAGCGAGTCGGGAGACTTTACTCCATGGCTTGCCAAAGAAGAAAATATGAAACTTCTTGCCGAAGCACTCAACATCGATGAACTCGAAGTTATAGCCCAGGAGGAGTATGTTGGACCATACCGAGCCGACATTCTTTGCAAGGAGCAAAGTACTGACAAGTATGTTCTTATTGAGAATCAACTTGAAAAAACCGACCACACTCATCTCGGTCAGGTAATGACTTATGCTGCTGGACTTGATGCAGTTACCATAATTTGGATTGCTGAGCGATTTACTGAAGAACACCGTGCAGCAATAGACTGGCTTAACAGTATCACTAACAAAGAGTTTAATTTCTTTGGCATTGAAATAAAACTTATCAAGATTGGAGAAAGTCCTGCAGCACCTGTTTTCAGCGTCATTGCGAAACCTAACGACTGGTCGAAATCCGCACGCTCCGTAAGTTCGCAAAAGTCAATGGATAACAAGACTGATGCTGAAAAATTCCGTTACGAATTTTGGTTGGCCTTCAATGAGTATATGAATGACAACCCGTCAAAATTATTCCGACCGCAAGGTGCTTCAGACAATCACTGGATGAATATTGCAGTCGGTACTTCCAAGGCTACAATCTGTCTGTTGCTCAATCAGCGTGACAATATTCTCACTGTACAACTTTATCTCAATGATGATAAAGACAAAAAGAAGTTTGACACTCTATATACAATCAAGAATCAAGCAGAGGAGGCTATCGGTTCTCCTCTTGAATGGCGCAGGCTTGACGGCAAAAAATCATCAACTATCGACTTGTATAAGCACTGCGAAGTTACTGATAAGTCAAACCAGAATGAAATGTTTGCTTGGTTTAGAGAATACACAGAAAAATTCGTATCATTCTTCAAACCAATTCTTAGAAAACTATAAATAATAAGCAACCACAAGGTTAAGTCCGTACCGGCGCTGCTACTGGCTCTCGCAAATGAGTCTGTTGTCAAGAATGAATTGTGGTCAAAGGCGGAATTCTGGCTTGGGCGGAGGTGCTGCCTTTCCAATAAAAAATGCTGTATCGGTTTGATACAGCATTTTTTGCGGAGGGAGGGGGATTCGAACCCCCGAAACGCTTTTGACGTTTACACGCTTTCCAGGCGTGCCTCTTCAACCACTCGAGCATCACTCCTTTGGCTAAAATTACACGTGCAAAGGTAGCAATTTTTCCGATATTCGAAAAATCATTACCCTAATTTCTGCCAAATTATTTGGTTACTTTTTTCTTGTGTATTCTTGGGAAAAGCCTACGTAACCTTACCAACTGTGCGGCAACAGAGCCTCCTGCTACTACAATCGATACGGCAACTACTATCAGTACCAAACCGCAAACATCGCGGAATGTCAGCACCTCGCCAAACACAGTTACACCAAAGACTACCGCCGTCAACGGCTCTAAAGCTCCAAGAATGGCTGTTGGGGTTGACCCGATGTATTGAATAGACTTTGTTGTGCAAAGAAACGATATAACTGTTGGTAGCACTGCAAGGGCAAGCACATTGCCCCACATATACCATTTTGTTGGTAGCGAAATGTCGCCAAGGTAAATAAGTCTTGCTGCAAAGATTATAATGCCGAAACTCAACACATAAAAGATAGTTTTAATTGTTGGAACATCTTTCAATACTGACTGGTTAACGCCTACCATATAGAGAGAATACGAGAGTGCTGAAGCCATTACAAATACAACGCCGATAACGCTAAGCGTTGCACCCGGTTTGCCATTATACAGCAACCCAATTCCAGCAATCGCCATTGTTATGCATATCAGAGTAAGGGCTGACAGCCTCTCCTTGAAGAACAGGAACATGATAACAACCACCATCACAGGGTAAACAAAAAGTATTGTTGAGGCAATCCCTGCATCCATATAGGTATAACTCAAAAACAGGAACAGCGACGAGAAAGCCATCAGAATCCCCATCGTTACTAACGGCAGCACCTCATTACGCTTTACCTTGAAATCCCGTCCCCGCAATTTTATCATTGCACCCATAATAGGAATTGCGAACAAGTATCTGAAAAATAGCACTGAATCGGTGTCCATACCGTCAGAATACAGCGGCAACGCGAAAAGCGGATTTAAACCGTACGTTGCTGCCGCAATAGACCCTAAAATATAGCCTTTGATTTTTGCTTGCATATACCTTGAAAATTTTTGAAAAATTCTCGGCAAAAGTACATAAAAAAAGCCGTTTACCAATCAAAAAGACAACAAAAGGCAATAACGTTTTTCCAAATATAGTAAATTATGTATTTTTTTTGTAATTTCGCAAATGAATAACAGAAATTTAATAAAATAAGTAAATATATGGAAGAAAAAAAGCAAGAGGGCGTTAATTTGCCGGATAATGCTTTCCGCGAGTTGAAGGACGGCGAACAATACGTTCCAGTCATGAAACCGGGAGAGGAGTATGCGGAAGTAACCCCTTATTCTGTGACTATTGGTCTGTTGATGGCTGTTATCTTCAGTGCGGCGACGGCTTATCTGGGTCTAAAAGTAGGACAGGTCTTTGAAGCGGCAATTCCTATTGCCATCATCGCTGTTGGTCTGTCAGGAATGTTGAAGAAAAAGAACGCATTGGGACAGAATGTTATCATTCAGTCTATCGGTGCTTCTTCTGGTATTGTTGTTGCCGGTGCTATCTTTACTCTACCGGCTCTTTACGTCTTACAAGAAACTTACGGTTCTGAAATCACTGTTTCATTTCTTGAGATTTTCCTTAGTTCATTGTTAGGCGGTGTTTTGGGAATATTGTTCTTCATCCCTTTCCGCAAGTATTTCTGTGCAGACATGCACGGAAAATTCCCTTTTCCAGAAGCAACTGCAACAACTCAGGTGCTTATCTCAGGTGAAAAGGCTGGCAATCAGGCTAAACCTTTGATTGTTGCTGGTTTGGTCGGTGGTATTTACGACTTCCTTCTTTCTACTTTCGGCTGGTGGAGCGAAGTGCTTACTACTAAGGCAACTGCTATTGGTGCAAGCATCGCTGAGCACACTAAGATGGTTTTTAAAATCAACACAGGTGCAGCCGTTCTCGGTTTGGGTTACATCGTTGGTTTGAAGTATAGTTTCATCATCTTTGCAGGTAGTGCATTCGTTTGGTACGTTATCATTCCGTTGCTTGGTTCAGTTGTACCTACTGCAGCAAGCCCGGAGGAACTGTTTACTGAGCAAGCAAGATATATTGGTATCGGTGGTATTGCAATGTCAGGTATCATTGGCATTATCAAATCTTGGGGCATTATCCGCGGTGCAGTTGGTCTTGCAGGTAAAGAAATCCGCAACAAGGGTGGCGAAGTGAAGAAAGTTGCAAGAACTCAAAAAGATATTTCAATGAAAGTGCTTACTTTCTCATTGATTGCTGCTTTGGTTCTTACTTTTGTATTCTTCTACTTTGGAGTTATCAACAACTTGTTCCAAACAGTTGTTGCATTCCTTGTAGTAACAGTTATTGCATTCTTGTTTACAACCGTTGCCGCTAATGCGATTGCCATTGTAGGTTCAAACCCTGTTTCTGGTATGACATTGATGACACTTATCATTGCTTCTGCAATCTTTGTTGCAATCGGTTTGAAAGGTGCTTCTGGCATCGTTGCTTCAATGGTTATCGGTGGCGTTGTTTGTACAGCCCTTTCAATGGCTGGCGGTATGGTAACGGATATGAAAGTCGGTTACTGGTTAGGAAGCACACCTAAAAAGCAACAAACTTGGAAATTGGTCGGAACATTGGTTTCTGCAGCAACAGCAGGCGGTGTCATCCTTATCCTTGCTAAGGTTTACGGCTTTAGCGGAAGCAATGCTCTTGCAGCACCTCAAGCACACGCTATGGCAGCCGTTATCGAACCTCTAATGATGGGCGGTGATACTCCTTGGATGCTTTACGGCGTTGGCGCTATCCTTGCAGTTCTTCTTAACTGGCTTGGCGTTCCTGCTCTTGCATTCTCTCTTGGTATGTTCATTCCTTTGGAATTGAATGCTCCGTTGCTTGTCGGCGGTCTTGTAAGCTGGTTTGTCAGCACTCGTTCTAAAGATGAAGAAGTTAATAATGCAAGAAAGGAAAGAGGAACACTCCTCGCTTCAGGCTTCATTGCTGGTGGTGCATTAATGGGCGTTGTGAGTGCAGGCATGCGCTTTGCTGGCTTTGAATACTCTCACAGCCTTTCTGGAGCAACAATGCAAATAGGTGGCATCGTTGTTTACTTGCTGCTTATCGGTTACCTTGTTTGGGACTGCTTGCGTGCTAAGAAAAACTAAATTTTTTTTCATAATTTTTGGGGGTTGTGTCAAAATATTCATTTTGAAGCAACCCCTTTTATTTGCGCCAGTATAGATTGAATCTTAATTCTGGCACTAAGACTTAAATATATTGATTATGGACCAACAAAATAGTCTGTTTACTCTTGCCAACGGATTGAGGGTTGCGTACCTCAGAAAGCCCGGCAACGTTGCCTATTGCGGACTTGCCATCAATGCAGGAAGCCGTGATGACGGTAATCTTTTCGGACTTGCCCACTTTGTTGAGCATACTATTTTCAAGGGAACGAAAAAGCGCAAGGCTTGGCATATTCTCAACAGAATGGAGAGGATTGGCGGCGAACTGAATGCCTATACAACCAAGGAAGAAACCCTTATCTATTCTGTTTTTCCATCGGGAAATATGACAAGGGCTGTGGAACTTATTTCCGACCTTGTGTGCGGCTCTATTTTTCCTGAAAAGGAATTGGAAAAGGAAAAGGACGTTGTTGTAGAAGAAATACAGTCTTACCGCGACACCCCTTCAGAAGCAATTTTTGATGATTTTGAGGACCTTATTTTTGCGGGATCTCCGCTTGGCCACAATATTCTCGGTGATGAGTCAACTCTTGAAAGCATCACGTCGCAACATTGTATGGACTATATCAAGAATCTTTACGTTCCTGACAATATGGTGCTTTTCGCTGTTGACAGCATCCCCGCCGAAAAGTTTCAAAAACTTGCAGAGCTGCATTTCAGCCACATGAATCATTCGCTTACCCGCCCAGCGCGAAAGCAAATCGTACCAGTAGAAAGATTCAATACGGTAAGGGATTTCGAGACGCATCAAAGCCACACAATTATAGGCACGCAAACTTTCGGAATGCATGATGCAGACAAGTACTCACTCCTATTGCTTAACAATATTCTCGGAGGACCTGGAATGAACTCTACTCTAAATATTTCAATCCGAGAAAAAAGAGGCTACGCCTATACTGTTGAGTCTTCCGTTACTCTACTACCCGATTGTGGACTATTTACCATTTACTTTGGCAGCGATGAGCGTCATGCCGCCAAGTGCATCAAACTGGCGGAGCAGGAACTGATTGGCATTGCCGAGCACGGATTGTCGCAAAACGCCCTCAGTGCAGCCAAAAAGCAATATACGGGTCAACTAATCGTTAGCAGCGAGAATCCGGAAAGCAAGGCTCTTTCGCTCGGAAAGGAAATTCTTTATTATAACAAGATTCTAACTATAGAAGAAATCGTCAAGCAGATAAATGCCGTTACAAATGAAGACATTCGCAGAATGGGGCAAATGCTTTACAAGGGTCGCTCTATTTTAACATTCAAATGATATGATATTCAGAAAAGCAAGGCACGAGGAATTACAGGAATTAATGAAAATCTACAATCGTGCTGTCAGTTATATGAAAGAAACGGGTAATCCAAACCAATGGAATGACGGTTATCCTGGTGAAGCACAAATCATCAGCGATATAGATAACGGTTATTGCCATGTTGCCCTTGAAGATGGTAATATAGAAGCCGTTTTCGCTCTTATTCCAGGCGATGACCCGACTTATGCAGTTATAGAAGGGCAGTGGCTTAACGAAGAGCCGTATGCCGTTGTGCACCGTTTGGCGGCAACTGGCAGGATTCGCGGAATTGGTGAAAAATGCCTTTCATGGAGTCTTGAGAAATATCCTAATTTAAGGGTTGACACCCACGCCGACAATAAGATTATGCAGACAATAATCAGACGACTCGGTTTTTCTGAATGCGGTATAATCTATACCCGCAACGGTTCGCCGAGAATAGCATATCAGATAAATAAAGAAGGTGGAAATAAATAATTTTCCACCTTCTTTATTTATTATTCTTCGATAATCTCTTTGCCAAATGGAGCAAACGCAAGTCCAGCAAGTTTGAAATGCTGCTTACCAAAAGGTATGCCAATAATAGTAATGAAGAAAATCAAGCCAAAGAATACGTGGCTTAGGAAAATTGGAAATCCACCAACAAAAATCCATATAACACTCATCAAGGTATTCAGGCAACCAGCGCTGTTGGGTCTATTGACCACTCTTTTTCCAAACGGAAATAATGCCAGAATGCCGAGTTTAATTGACTGCAACCCGAAAGGAATACCAAT
>Tibetan_p1__coassemble_252_pt1 | contig 30756 bp, 27 predicted proteins | sample Tibetan_p1__metabat2_low_PE_010 | metagenome-assembled genome bin Tibetan_p1 | reverse complement strand
ATCTTAATTTTTTTACAAAGGTACTATTAAATTTTGTCTAAGGCATTCTTTTAGTCTAAAATTCATGGTATATACAAATAAAAAGTCACATCGACTTTCGATGCGACTTTATTCGTTGATTGTATTTAACTGCAAATTATTTTACAGAATCAGCAGCAACAGTGTCAACTGCAGCAGTGTCAGCAACAGTAGTGTCAACAGCAGCAACTGTATCTACAGCAGCAGAATCAGCAGCAGTAGCTTCAGCAGCTTTGTTACCACAAGAGAACAATGATGCACTAAATACAACAGCAAGTAATAAAACTAACTTTTTCATTTCTTTTAAATTTTAATAATAAAACAATTTTTTATGCTTCAAAAACAGTACAAAGGTATAACAAAAAACTGTACTACAACAATTTTTGCCAAAAAAAAATCAGTTTTTTTTATTTTTTATCCTTTCGTTTTTTGATAAAAATTTCATGTAAAACTATTTGTTAATATAATATATTGATATTTAGCATATTGAATCTGCTGTGCGGATATGTTGAATAACATATCTTTTTAAGTGTTTTTTAGGCTTTAGATATGTCTTTATTGGTTTTTATGTGAATTTTTCTCTTTTATTTTTAGGTTTTTATCTTGTTTTTCTTTTAACAATCTTAATTTTATAATGCAAAAGAGGCTGAATTATATAAAATTTAGCCTCTTTTGTCGTTAAAATCTATAGGATAACTTTCATACCTTTGGCGAGAGCAGCATCGATTAGCGATTGGAATGTAACGTCTTCAGATTTATAACGTTTGTCAAATTTGCTCATGTTACTTGCGTTGTATCCGTGATAGTCATATCCAGAAGCGTTTTCCACAACGGGAGTAATTCATATTGCAGTAAATCCGAGAGATTTGATGTAGTCAAGTTTCTCAATAAGACCTTTTGGAAATGCTATTAAAAATAGCAGTGCTTTTAATAGGGGTTTCATAGGTTATAAAATTTTAATTAAATGGAATTTGCAGGATTTAGTGCACTTAGTTCTGCCAGTTTCCGGTATTGTTTTTGTAATAATAGTATATATTATGTTTAAAAGCAAGGAAATTATTATTTTATTTATTACTGTTTGGTATGGTGCCTTATAAGTGTTTGATTCAGGTCGGATGGTAACAAAAAAGGATATGTATTGTTACATATCCTTTTTTATATATTTTGTCGTAAACGACAAGTGCTCGAATTACTTGTATTTCTTTACAATAATGCTGGCGTTGTGACCTCCGAAACCGAAAGTGTTAGAAAGTGCCGCATTAACAGTTCTCTTTTGAGCCTCACCAAAAGTAAAGTTCATGTTGTAGTCAATTTCCGGATCATTGTCTCCTTCTTCATGGTTGATAGTAGGAGGAACGATGTCTTCAAGTACAGCCTTTACGCAGAACATTGCTTCAAGGGCACCTGTAGCACCGAGGAGGTGACCGGTCATAGACTTAGTTGAACTGATGTTTAGTTTGTAAGCGTGGTCTCCGAAAACGCTTTGGATAGCCTTTACTTCTGAGATATCGCCTACAGGGGTAGATGTACCGTGGATATTGATGTAGTCAATATCTTCTGGTTTCATTTCTGCATCTTCAAGAGCATTACTCATAACGAGTTTAGCACCCAAGCCGTCAGGGTGAGTAGCAGTTAAGTGATAAGCGTCGGCAGATAAGCCGCCACCTGCTACTTCAGCGTAGATGTGAGCGCCACGAGCCAAAGCATGCTCTAATTCTTCGAACACAAGACATGCACCGCCTTCACCCATAACGAAACCGTCGCGAGAACCACTTAGTGGTCTTGATGCGTGTTCAGGGTCGTCATTTCTTGTTGAAATAGCGTGCATTGAGTTGAAACCGCCAACACCTGCAGGGAAGATTGCTGCTTCTGCACCACCAGTGATGATTGCGTCAGCTTTGCCCAAGCGGATGAGGTTGAATGCGTCGATCAATGCGTGTGTTGATGATGCACATGCTGATACTGTAGCGTAGTTAGGGCCTCTGTATCCATATTGCATAGATACATGACCTGCTGCCATATCTGCAATCATCTTAGGAATGAAGAATGGGCTATATTTTGGACCTTTGTCTTTGTTCAAAGCATAGTAACCTGCTTCTTCCTCAAATGTGTGCAAACCACCGATACCTGCAGAGATGATGACACCAACTCGGTTGCGGTTTAAGCCTTCAAGGTCTTCCAAGCCAGAATCGGCAATTGCCTCTCTTGCTGCAACTACGCCATATTGTGCGTATAGGTCATACTTGCGAAGGTCCTTGCGGTCGAAATGCTCTGCAGAGTTGTACCCCTTAACCTCACATGCAAATTTTGTTTTGAATAATGAGGCGTCAAAATGGGTAATAGGAGCTGCACCGCTTACTCCCTTCAACGCGTTTGCCCATGTTTCGGCTGCCGTGTTTCCAATAGGAGAAATGGCTCCAAGTCCTGTTACAACAACTCTTTTTAGTTCCATTAAGGTTTAATTATTTGTTTTCTTCAATAAATGCAACTGCATCTGCTACTGTCTTGATGCCTTCTGCTTTATCGTCTGGAATAGTAATGCCAAATTCTTTTTCGAATTCCATGATCAACTCTACTGTGTCAAGTGAGTCCAAACCAAGGTCTTGAGTGAATGATGCTTCTGGAGTTACTTCACTTGCATTAACACCGCACTTTTCAACGATGATATCCGTTACTTTTTGTTGAATTTCAGACATAATTTTTAGTTTTTTAATTAATAATTAGTTTCTATTCTTCTTTTTAGACGTGCAAAGTAAGTAATAATTATCAATATACGGAAATTTTTCCGTGAAAAAACGCTCAAAATTGCACAACAACTCGTTTCGTGTGCATATTTTTCCCTATTTTTCTATTTTTTGTATCTTTTTTATTCTTTTTTTTGCGTTTTATAACTTACAAAATAAAGCCATTTTTTGAAAAATCCGTCAAATTCTTGCATCCTTTCAGGGTGAAATTGCAAGCCTATTATTTTTTTATCGTAGTTTTCTATGGCTTCTATTATTCCGTCATCTGATTTTGCAGTTATTTCAAGTTCCCTGCCAAGTTTTTTGATACATTGGTGGTGGTGTGAATTTGTTAGCATTATTTCCTTGTTTAATAAGGTGTATGTCAGCGTGTCTGGTTTCACGTTAATTTTGTGAGTGCCAATTGATGTATTTTCTGTTTGGTCATGTTTTACTTTTGCAATGCCCAATTCTGCTTCCATATCCTGAACCAAGGTGCCGCCAAAGAAAACGTTAATTACTTGTAAACCTCGGCATACTCCCAGTATTGGTAATCTGTTTTCGATTGCAACTTTCGTCAGAAGGAGTTCGTAAGTGTCACGTTGTGTGTTCACTCTGCCATTAAATGGCATAGGTTTGTCTCCATATATAATTGGGTCAATGTCACAGCCACCGCTGAGTAAAATACCTTTTGGGTCAATGGTTCGGAGCCATTCCTGTATTGCTGATTCTTCGGTCATAGGTGGCATTATGACTGGTATGCCACCTGCTTTGCTTATAGCAAGAGTATATTCTTGACGCAGTTCAATCCGCTCGTTGCTGTTGATGTCACACGACACTACTACTATTGGCTTGCTGTTATTCATAGAAGATTATTTTCTTTTCTGGTTTTCTTTGTGAGTCCTTTTATAACTTCATTATAGGAGTGCTCTATAAGTTGCTCAATCAGATTGTCGTGAGCATCTTTATTGAATGTTATTTGTATCCAGTATTTTTTATTAAAGTGCCAGGCTCCTTCAATAGCAAAATAGTGCTCTTTTAATTCGTCTGCATATTCCGGATTGCATTTGAGGACTACTTTGTCTGCTTGCTCCAATGGTATTACTGCGTACATTTTTCCGCACACTTTCATTACGAGAGTGCAGTCATCAAACGGGAGGCACTCTTCAGTTAGTGGTTTTGCGATACAAATGTTTCTTACTTTTTCAACGTCCATTTTTTTTACAAATATAGTGAAAGGTGAGTGCTGTGGCAAGAGAAAACGCAGTTTTCAATTTGACAAAGCCGAACCGCATCCTATATTATATAAATATAGTGAAAGGTGAGTGCTGTGGCAAGAGAAAACGCAGTTTTCAATCTTGGTTATGCCGAGCCGCATCCTATATTATCAATATTAATGGGAATTTTATTATGTGAAAATTTTATGATTTTAGCAATCTGAAAATTATTGGGGATTTGTAATTATAGATTGTTATGAAAAATCAAAGAAAAGTAATAAAATATTACTAAAATTAATTTGAAATTTAAAAACAATTATTAAATTTGCGATTGTTATTACAAATCACTGTAGGCAGTTTTTAAGAGATCCTTGCTGCCTGCTGTTGGTTTAATAGTTAGAGGATCTTTTAATCATTAGCCCTATGAAAAATAACTACTTTTATTTTCTGCTTTTGTTGAGTTTTATTTTTGCTTCTTTTGGAAGTCAAGTTTCAAATGCCAGTCCGTTGTCACTTCCCTACGAGTGTCTGTTTACTACTGAGGCGGATTTAAATGGCTGGACGATGTTTAACCGAGACAATGATGAATTGACCTGGTATATGTCAACTTCCGACTATGGAGGAAATGGTGTTGAGTCAAAAGCAAGTGCAAATTTTGAGCCAACGGATAACTGGCTTGTATCGCCACAACTCCAATTGGAAGATGGCGGACGCTACCAGATTTCGTTTATGGCTTATACAGCCTATTATTATAATGAAAAGATGCGTATTACTATTGGCACTTCACCAGAACCGGAGGCACAAACAAAAGTAGTTAAAGAAGTACTTATTCCAAAGTATGAAGGATACTATGGTTATAAAGTCACTGCAATGCTGACGGATATGCCGGCTGGTGCTTATTATATTGGATTGCAGTATTATACCGAGAATGCTCAGACAATGTGTGTTTGTCTCAATAATTTCAAGGTGGAGATGATGTCGGAAGGTTCGGTAAGCGGAAAGGTGACAACTTCCGCCGGTGCTGCTAAGGCCGGCTTGGAAGTGAAACTTGCGGGAATGGTTGAGAGAACTGCCAAGACAGATGAGCAAGGTCAATATTCTTTTAGTGCTGTTCCACAAGGAGATTATAAGATTTCAACCATCGCATTTGGTTATAATAAGGCGGAGCAGTCTGTAGTTGTCAATCCAGAGCAGAATAGCGTTTGTAACATTACCCTTCAGGAAATGGAAAAGAGCAGCCTTACAGGTATTGTTAAGGATAAGAATGGCAATGGCGTAAGCGGTGCCCGTATCCGCTTGGTTGGTTACTCAAACTATACGGCAGTTACCGATGCAACTGGGAACTACGCAATAGACGGAATCTATATTGACGGCTATTCTGCCCAATATAAGGCAACTGTATATAAAAATTTCTACGGCGAACAGTCAAGAACAGCATATATCTCTGGTTGGGGAGGAAATACTTGTGACTTTACTTTGAAAGGCAAGCCAGTTGCTCCATACGAAGTAGTTGTTACTTCAACGGATGATGCAGCAACATCTACCATAGCTTGGTCTTTCCCTGTCGATATGACAGAATTGAGTTTTGATAATGGTAGTCCAAAGGCTGGGAAATCTCTCGGATTCGACAATTCACGGGCTGATTCAAATATTCTTGGTGTTGTCTTTCGCGAACCGATGACAGTCTATGGTGCAAAGTGGTTTATGACAGAGGAATCGCAAGCAACGCAAGTTAATGTAAATGTGCTTGAAGTTGATGCAAATGGAGATCCAACAGGAAAAGTTATCTATATTCAAGAAGATGTTCATTTCGTTCTTGGAGATTGGAGCAGTGTCGTTTTTCCAGAACCTGTAAATTGCCCGAATGGATTTATATTGGCATTGAGTTCAGAGGATTATATGTCGCTTGCTGTTGATACTAACGATGAAATATTGGGTGGCAAGACTCAAATGTATGGCAATACAATGAATGCACCACATGCGTATAAGTATTTTGAAGACAATAACTGGAGTGGTGCAATGCTTATCAGGGCGGAAGGCGAGCGCTATGAGCCTGATGCTATTGCTCCAACGATGAAATATAATGTCTATCGCTTTGCGGAGGCAGACAAGGCTGATGAAACGGCATGGACTAAAATCGGTTCAGACCTTACAGCCAATACAATGACAGACTCTGATTTTGGAACTGTTCCGGCTGGCACTTATTATTATGCAGTATCAGCAACAAATGCTCTTGACGCAGTTGAGTCTGGCAAAACAATCTCATCAGCCGTTCAGACTCGCTGCTATGCAAAGGTGGTTGTCAATGTAAAAGCCAATTCGGTTGATGCAGATGCTGTTGGTGCCATAATAACACTTAACGACGGCAATGGTCATACATATAATGCAACAGTTGGCTCTGACAATAAGGCAATTTTTGAGAGTGTTTTGAAAGGAAATTACTCACTTTCAGCCAAGCAACAAGGATTCTTGTTGGACGAGATGAATATAGATGTAAGTGTTAACGAGGAATATACTTTCAATGTTGAACTCAGTCAGGTTCTTGCTCCTGTTGCAAATATTGATTTTGAAACCAGTACGGCAGGAAATGCAACAGTATTGAAATGGGATTTGTTTGCTGATATCTTTGATGATTTTGAGGGAGAAGAGTATCAGGACTTTGAAATAAATCCGACAGGAAAGTTCGGTTGGGATTATGTTGATAATGACGGTAATGTAACATACGGATTTGCAGGTTCAACCTTCCCTGGAATGGGTAGTCCTATGGCGGCAATACTGATGAATGGTAATGCTGTCGTTCCGTCAGTAACAACAAATATAGCATACTCTGGTGAACGGGAACTTGCTTTCTTTGCGTGCCGTGCAAATAGCACAGAAGGCGGAATGCAGAAGTTTGACAGTGACGACTACGTTATCTCACCGGCTCTTGATTATCATAAAGACTTTGTTCTCTCATTCTATGCGCGTACTTATCAGCCGCAAGACGGAATTTATGAACGTTTCCGCGTTGGTTACTCAACAACAGGAAAAGATTTGAAAGACTTTACTTGGCTTAGCGATTATGTAACTGCTCCGGAGGTTTATACATATTATGAATACAGTATTCCTAAAGAAGCGCGCTACATAACAATTAACAGCAGTTCTCAGGATGGCTTTATTTTCTTGGTTGACGATATCAAACTTTCAACTGGTATTCTACACTCAGGAGAAGAACCGTCACGTGGTCAGTTCAATGGTTACAATATCTACGTTGACAGTAAGTTGGAGGCAAGTACAAAGGTGAGTGAATATATTCTTGACTGGAAATCCTTGTCAGCAGGAATGCACACCGTTGGCATTACTAAGGTTTATGCTTCAGGTGAGTCGGCAGAACTTTCTGTAAAGATTAATGTTGATAATGGTGGCGTTGAGGTTGTAGGAGCAGAGTCCGTTAAAATGGTGATGAACAGTAGCAACATGCTGTCGATATTCGGTAGCCATAAAGGCGTTACAGTCTATTCAGTTTCAGGAAATGCTGTTGTTAAAGCAACTGAAATGGAAGCATCGCTTGACCTTAGCAACTTGCCGAAGGGCGTCTATATTGCCAAGACACAAGAGTTTGGAGGCTCGGTTGTAACAACTAAGATTATTGTGCGTTAAAAATCAGTTGATTTGTTAATAATGAGTGCGTTGGAAAAAATCTGACGCACTTGTTTTTTTATAAAAAAGGTTGGATAAGACAAATTCTTTTTTTAAGTTTGCTGATGTTTTATTTTTATTTTTAAACTATGAGAAAAGTAATGTTATTCTTAAACTTGATGATGTTGGTGATATTGTCAAGTTGTAGTGATGATGAGCCAAAGGGGCCTGGGCCAGAGGCACCGAAAGATGTCATCACATTCAGTATTTCCGAGAATTTTGGTGTTGTCGAATTGACGTGGGCAGAGAACCGTGCGGTTGATGTTTACCGTCAGTTGGGTAGTGGCAGTTTTGAATGCGTTTCAAAGGATAATACAGCAAAACGCTATACCGATGATTTGAAGACATCTCCAGATTTGACAGATGTTTCCTATCGAGTTGTCCTTTCTGGTGGAAAAGTAAATTCAACAGAGGCGCTCCGATCAGAAAAAGAGGTGACTATTTGCGTCTTGACCGATGAGGAGTTGGTTGATTTGGTTCAATCCCGCACCCTCAAGTACTTTACTGATTTTGCACATCCGCAGAGTGGAATGGCAAGAGAGCGCAATGCGAGTGGCGATGTTGTTACGACTGGAGGTACAGGCTTTGGCATAATGGCAATCCTTGCCGGTGCAAATAGCGGATATATAACACAGGCAGATGCTTACAAGCATATCCGTAAGATAACAGATTTCCTTATGCGCATTCCGCGTTTCCACGGGGCATTCGCTCACTGGTACAATGGAGCGACAGGCGAAGTTCAGCCCTTTAGTGAGAAAGATAATGGTGGTGATATTGTTGAGACTTCTTTCCTTTTCCAAGGATTGATTGCCGCCAAGGAGTATTTTCAGACAGTTGGCAGCGGAGAGGCTTTGCAGTTGGTGGCCGATATCGATAAATTGTGGGAAGAAATGGAATGGAGCCATTATGTTCGCAACGGCAAGTTGATGTGGCATTGGTCTCCTGATTATGATTTCCAGATGAATCTCCCTATAGTTGGCTGGAATGAGGGAATGATTGCATACGTTCTTGCAGCATCTTCACCAACATTCCCTATTGAAAAGGAAGTTTATACTGGAGGCTTCCAGAATGGCGGTTCTATAGTTTGCGGTGGAACAGCCTATAACTATATCTTGCCGTTAGGTGAAATGTCGTCAAAGGGTGGTCCGCTATTCTTTGCTCACTATTCATTCCTCGGACTTGATCCTCGAGGCTTGTCTGACGGAATTTGCAGAGATTATTTTGAGCAAAACAAGAACCATACTTTGATTAATATGGCCTATTGCATAGATAATCCAAAGAATTTTGAAGGTTATTCAGAGAGTTTCTGGGGCTTGACTGCATCAGATTGCCCTGTTGCGGGTTATACTGCACATTCACCGTCGAATGATAACGGAACGGTATCGCCCACAGCTGCAATCTCTTCAATGCCATATACTCCAGAGCAGAGTAAGAAGGTTATGCGTTACCTTTATCGTGATTTGAAAATGCTTGGTGAATATGGTTTCTATGATGCAGTTAATCTGAGTGTTACGCCTGATAAGCAGATAGTTAAGACATTCCTTGCGATAGACCAAGGTCCAATCGTAGTTATGCTTGAAAATTACAAGTCGCAATTTATTTGGAATACATTTATGAGAAATGCCGACGTGCGCCGAGGACTTGAGCGTTTGGGTTTTACAGTCGGAGCAAAATAGGATGGCTATTTCGTAAAGCCACAAAGAGTTAGAGTCAGCCTCTAGTATTCATTACTTGAGGCTGACTCTTTTAGAATTTATTGTGTTTATGATGAGATATATAGAATAAGGTATGAGTATTAAGCCAAAGATTAATGTTAAGAATATTGCAGATGGAGTGTTCGGACTTACCATCTTTGCTTCTGGTAGGGCTTTGCGGATTATTCTTATTCTATTGAGCTTAACGCTCTTGGCTATCTTGTATTCCTCTTGCTTTTGCTTTAAGTAAAGATAGTTTTTATGCAGTAACCAGATTCTTCTTAATTTCGAAGCATTTGGCGAATTATGTTTATCTTCTTTTGGTAATAGAATTTTTGCATTATTAGGTTCAATTTTCAGTTTATTCAGTTTTTCAACAGATTTCTCAATATGCTCCTCAAGAGTAGTGATTATTTCAACTTTTAACTGTAAGGCTTTTTGTTCAATTATATTTGCCGACGGGTAGATTCTTCCTTTGGAAAGCATGCTTTTAAGTCTGTTTATAAGTGTGTTGTATTCGTCAATTTTTGAATTTAATTTATAGTCGGTTAAGACTTTTGGAATTAATATATAGAATTTGTCGTTATTTAAAATGTAGTTTAGCGTTCTTGCAGCAAAGAATAAATCCTTTTTAATTGAGTTGAAATTTTTTGAGGAATTGTTGTCCTTAAATTTACTGTTGGAAATGATAATATCATTTTCATTTTGTATAAGTTCTCTTATTATTAATTTTAGTTGTTGTGTGATTGTAGAGTCAATTTGTTCTGCTTTTGTTTCAATATAATTATGCCAAAGGTTATTATATGCATTAGGGATATTATTAACAATGTCTTTGGCTCTTTCTGGCGATTTGTCAGTATAATTAGTGTATAAAACTGTCGAAAATATAGATGCTTTATAAAATCTCAGATTATGCATAATTTCATTTGTGACAATTTTAGAATTTCTGAAATTCAGGATTAGTTTTTGTGGCGTTGATTTGATACCGTTGTTTTTAATAGTAATTATTCCAAAATCAGTTTTTTGGGGGATTCCGTAAGGTATATTCATTTTATTTGAGGTCTTTTCCCCATTGATAGTTATATCACTTAAAGTAACGTTATTTTCAGTAGCAAATGCTCTTGCATAAAAGGTTTTACAATTATTGTCTGCTATTAGTCTAAAAGATATTGGTGATTCATTGTAGAGTAATTTCGAAGTTATGCCTTTATCCAAATAAACTTCGTTTTGCAGGTCAACTAATTTTATCAGTTCTTCTGCCATTAAAGGTGAGCCTAAAAGTTCTTTTTCATTCTCAAATGACGGCTGTTTCTTGATAGCGGAAATATCATTAAAAAGCAGAATGTCTTTCGTGGTTGCAGTTCCGGTTGTTGATGAGTTAAGAGTAAAAGCCATTGTTTGTTGGTATTCCTTAGTTCCTATTAATATATATGCTAAAGTTGCAAATATACAAATAATAAGAGGGGTCACCGCAATAAGCGGATGCCTAAAAATCCAACTAATGAAACCTCTAATGTTAGTATTTTCGATTGATTTATACTTCATTGATAGATGTATCAATCTTTGCTCGTTGCAGTATATATTCTTGGAAACAGAATGCCTGGAATTTTAATTGCAAATTTCATTAAAACAAAAGGGATACATGTTCTAATACCGTTTTGCCGGCAAGCGCGGACTTGTTCTATTGTATTGATTATAATCTGGTTCTTTTTGTTTGTACTCAAACCACCTGTTCTCATTTTTAAGAAAACAGCAGGCAGGTATTTTGCTTTCAGTTTGTTAACGTACAAAAAGCGCACAAGCAGTTCAAAATCAGAAGATATTTTATAGTCAGTTCTGTAGTAGCCGTATTTGTCAAAGTTCTTTTTATAAGTGAAGAAGGTAGGATGAGGAGGAGCAAACCCAAATTTGAATTTGGATATATTGAAATTCTTAGCCGAATAGTATCTAACGGTTTTATTAATGTTTCTACGGCTTACAAAAATGAGATCTCCATAAAGAGCTTCAATATCGTTTGCTTTGAATTCGCTTACTATCTTTGAGATAATGTCAGGATGATGGTATAGGTCATCAGCATTCAGAATTCCCACGATGTCACCGGTAGCCATCTTAATGCCTTTGTTCATAGCATCGTATAGCCCTTTATCTGGTTCACTAATCCATTTCATACGGCCGTTGAAGAGGGACTCGTATTTCTTGATTAAGTTAACCGTATCATCGGAAGAATTACCATCAACAACAATATATTCAATATTTTTAAAATCTTGTTTTAATATAGATTCAAATGTATCAGTTATTGTTCTGGCATTGTTATATGATGGTGTTATTATTGAAATTGTCATAATTCTTTAAGACAGTTTATATAGTTCCATATAACCATTCTGCATTTGTTTTTTAGAAACAAACGTTCTGCTATTTCCATGCAAAAGGAATGCTGATTGGATGGCTCTTTTTGATTTCGTCGATAAATTTAGTCATAATTTTTGAATAATCATATTTAATGACCTTGACTGTATTCAAAAATCTTATTTTTCTGATATGAACTGAATTAGTTTGTTTTCAAAATAGTCATATTCTATGGCGTATTGTTTTAGCAGGTTATTGCATCTTTCGGAGAACTCAGACATATTTAAAGTGTCCAGAAAATTTATAAGTTTTTCACCTAAATTTTCGCCGTTGCTGATAACGATGCCTAAATTGTGCTTTTTGACCAGTTCCCCTTGAATGCTGCCTTCTGTGGCAATTAGTGGCTTTTTTATCAGCAAAGCATTATAGAATCTGTTAGACATTAATGTGTTATGTGATTTAATGTATGGCATAAATATATTTACGAAAGAGGCATCTTCTATCAGATTTAGTTCAATTCTTTTGTCATATCTGTCGCTGAAACTGATATTTGTAATATCATTATGTATTGCGTGGATGGAGATTCTTTCTTGGACCTCTCCGCCACCAACGAAACTTAATTGGAATCTATTGTCGTCCTTTAGCGAATCTGCAATTTCTATATTTGCTTCATAATTTCTTATTTGACCAATAGTTAAAATATTAATTGGTTTTTTAGGCAAATAGTATTCTTTGTTAGAATTAATGGCAGTTCTAACTTTCTCTATGTCAAAATTATGAGATATTACATAGTCTGCTTTTGGAAGATGCTCGATAAAACCGGGCGATGAAACAATGTTAATTGCGCTGTTGCTAATCGCTTTTTTAAAAGAGTTTTTAAAAAGAGGGAATTGCTCCATGCTAAGGTCCCTGATATCAATTATATATTTCTTTTTATATCTGCGTTCCAGGAAAGATTGCATATATATCGGTAAAACAGAATTGAAGAGTATTATTTTGTCATATTTTTCTGTTGTCAATCTGTGCTTTATAAATTTGCTAAAAGCATAGTAGTCAGTAAATCGGGAGAGCCTGTTATTTTTTGGGGCATGGTTCCAAGATAAGTCTTTATTAGGCTCTGATAAATCTCTATTCCAATATATGATGTCGTAATTGATTTTTAGTTTGTTTAAGATATAAGTATATATTGAGGCGTAGGGAGCTGCCCAAACGTTTAGTGGTAATATAAGAGCGATTTTCATATTTAGAATTTCGTGATTTTAATTTTCAGGTCAATTTTTATATTATATATAATCCCAGAAGAAACGGAATAGCGCAGTGTTTTGTTCCATTTTCGACATTACTGCGATAAATTTGATAATATATAGTCCTAAAATTATAAAATAGAATAATTTTTTTTCTTTGTATAAATAGGCAAGAGTGAAAGCACCTATGATAAAATCAAGTCCATAGAAATAGAAGTTTATGCGTCTAACCAACTGGCTTCTGATAATTGCGTAGTTAATCAGTGTGCCAATGAAGTAAAGGTTGTAGGCAACTGGCATCCATGTTTTTTTGTACTCATCTTTAACTTTATTGCTGAAGAATATGATGATGAAGTCAATAGTGGCATTTATAAGAAAACCTAAGCCTATTGTAATATTTTCATCATAAAGCAACTTGTTTTTCATATTCTGGGTGTAGTAGTCATATCCGAGCAATTCAGCACCTTTGGAAATAATGGTTGAAAATAGCTCTAAAAGATTGATTGACAGAATGCTTATGCTCACTGCTAATCCGAATAGAATTAGTTGAGTTTTTATATTTGAGAACCAAATTCTCCTGAATCTTAGAAGCGGATATAATGGCAGGAGGATTATTGCAGATTTGTGTATGAGGCATGCTGCTATTAGGCATATATAGTGCCAGATAGGTTTCTTTTTGTCTATAAGGGTTATAGCGTATGTGAAGAAGGCAAAAGCGAGAATCTGCCTCATTCCGTTGGAGAACGAAAGCCAAACGCATCCAATGAGGAAAGTTGTCATCAAGTAGGTATATATGCTTCGGTAATCCTTAATTGCTCTGAAAATTAGGTAGAGTTGCGTGAATGCAATTATACCAAAAAAGATTGTGAAGTGGAGATTAATATATTGACACCCGCGCATAAAAGCAAGAAAGCCTATTTCTAAATTTTCTCTATCCGTAGATTCAGGGGGTAGAAGGTAGGTGTGTAGGTAGTCGAGGTGGTCAACGCCAACACCATAACGCATAGAGAATAAAATACTATATACAACAATGGCGTATGCAACATATTCAAACCTTTCAGTTTTTTGAGCAAGGTAAGCCAAAGATGTGCAGACGGCAATCAAAATAACATATATGGTTATTGTTTCAATCATCGTCTAAGTAGTTTGTTTAGAATGTTGTATATAGTGACTATCTGCTTTGGGAAAAGCAAAAACAGCCCTGCTTCTATCTTGTATTTCAAACTTGGATAGTTTAGCATATTCTTAAAAAGCCTGCGGTTTGCAAACAGTGCTTCACTAAGTTTGTATCTGTCGGATTCTGAGTATTTCAGATTGTTCTCAAGTGCGCTATTTAAGCAGATGGAAATCATTTTTCTGAAAACTTTTATATCCTTTTTGTCTGTAGCATTATCCTTTTTAAATTGTTCAAGAAGATTTGCAACAGTCATCAGGTCAAAACTTCTTTTGGGATTAAATGTTCTAGTTATAGAATTTGGCGTTTCCCTGATAATGTAAAGGGGGCTGTCGGCAATATATATTCTTTCAGCGAAAAAGTAGGCACGAGTGGTAAATTCGTTGTCTTCGTGATATATGTGAGGATGGAATTCAAGATTATTTGCTTTAAGAAAATTACTATTGTATAAAGTCATTGGAGAGCAAACGCTCCATATGCTACTTTGGAAGAATGTATGTCCGTCAACTGCGTTTTCGGCAAATTTTCCATATCGTACGCATGGCTTTAGCATTTCTTCAATTTTTTCGAGTCCATTTATTGCAATGGCATCAATATTATCCGCTTCAATCTTTGATAGTGTTCTGAAAGAATTCTCAGCAATAGTATCATCGGAGTCGATAAACCAGATAAAATCGCCGTGTGCTATTTTTAAACCTGCATTTCTTGCACAACTTAGACCTTTGTTTTGCTGGTTGATAATTGTATATTTTATGTTGCTTTTGCTTAGGATTCTTTCTGCTATCTCGGCAGTCTTGTCTGGAGAGCCGTCGTTGACGGCAACGATATCGTAGTCAATGTTGCCCTTATCCTGATTTAATATGGAGTTCAAGCAGTCGGAAATATATTTTTCCGTCTTGTACATTGGTATGATTATTGTCAGTCTCATTTGCTGATTTTTTCCTTTATGTATTTCTTCAAAGCGGCTCTTTCTCCTTTGCTTATGCCGATGGTATAAATTGTTAAAGCCATAATTGTAAGGCAGATGCCTGTTGAGACTACAACTTTTGTCATTCCGTTGAGGTTCATGACCGAGAAATGACATGTTGGTATGGAGATAATGCTTATAGCCATAATTGGGATGATGACTTTTTTGAAGTAAGTCCCATATTTAAGCCTTGAGCATTTCTTAGCAAAGTATATTCTCGTGATCCAAGCGATTATGACGAATGCCAGTTGGATATACATTACGCTATATGGTTCTGCTTCATATTTGAGAGCAAAGAATGAAGCCGGGATATTCAGAAGCAGTATTATGCCGGTTGTTATCTGATAGTTGCGAATGCTTCCAGATGCTTGAACGGCGACCCATAGCGGTCCCTCCAAAGAGTCAAAAAGACAAATTATAACAATCATCGAGCAAAATATTGAGCAGTAGGCAGGAGGATTTACCAGCCAGAGGTTCAGTATATAGTCCATATTCATTACTATTGGAATTGCTATGGCAAGCATCATGAAGAATGAGTATTTGGATATATTGCATACCAGTGTTGTGAATCTGTCGTACTCATTATTTGTGTATGCCTTGATAATTTGCGGGTTCGACGCGGTCTGAAAGTAATATACGAAAGAGTAAGTTGCTGAGCGTATTTGGTTTGTTATGCCAATTGTTGCATTTAGGGCAACTCCTCGGAAGATATTCAGTATAATGTTTACGCCTTGCGTGTAACCCAAATAGGCGGAACTGCCAATCAGGTTCCAACCGGAGAAGGAGAGAAACTCTTTTAGCATAGGTTTGCTGCTTGTTGGGATGAACTTGCAGTTTCTGAAGTTCTTGTTGCAGAATATAATGAATGCTGCGATGACTATAATTGCCGTAGCCAGTAATAGAGCACCATAAAGAATTAGCAGGTCGCGTGAAAAGAATGAAAGCGACAGGGCAACTGCGAGTTTCATGGCAGATTCCACAATGGCAAGGTAAGCAAAGAAGGTCATTTTTTCATTTGCAACAATGCTCGAAAAGTAAGGAATCTTGTTTATCTCGATTAGTGTTATCGCAACAGCAAATTGGTACACTATATTTGCCGCGGACATTCTGCCATCGGGAATTGACAGTTGCGTATTAACAAACCAAAGTCCGATAGTCTCAGCCAAAATAAGCAGAATGGCTGAAATAATCAGGTGAGAGACAATGCTTGTAGAGAAGGTTTTCTGAATTAGGTTATCGTCGTTTTTGGCAATCGCAACGCTGAGGTAGCGTTGGGAAGTGTGAGTCATTGCCGAATTGAGAAAACTGAAAAGGACTACTATACCAGCAACAACGTTGTAGATACCGAAATCCTCCACTCCGAGGTAGGCGAGGATGATGCGTGACGTATAAAGCGAAATGCCCATGGTGATGAACATTCGCAAATAAAGCATCAGTGTGTTTTTCGCTATCCGTCTGTTTCGTTTATTGTCGTCTTCGGTCATTACCATTTAGATGGTGCCAGGTATAGATTCTACGGCTTTTATCAGTTTTTTGCTGATTGGGGTTGATGTTATATTCTTGTATTGTCGGATTGAGTGGACATCGCTTCCGAAAAAGTTATACCATCCTTTTTCAAGAATCTTTTTTGCTTTCTTTTGTGTTTCTGGACTGTATCCGCCATTGATAGCCCCAAGATTTAGTTGGAATAAAACTCCAGCCTCTTTCAGTCGGGCATAGTCCTTCATATCCATATATTTATATCTTTCCGGATGAGCAAGCAGAGGTCGGTATCCTTTACTCATAATCTCCTTTAAGGTGTTTTCAAAGCCGTAGGGTGGGTTGAAGTAGCTTGTCTCTACCAGTAGCAGGTCATCTTCCATAGTGAGTAGTTCTTTCTTAGCAAACCTCTCTGAGAAAAGATTGTCAAGCATGTGCTCTGCTGCAAGATGCAACTTGATGTTTCCTTTATATGCTTTCAAGAGTTGTTCAAAACGGGCTTTTAACCCGTCAATAGTATTTGGAATATCCTCCATAATGTGAGGCGTTAGCCACACTTCTGCAACTCCGGCTTCTTCCATTAAGTCGAGCAACTTTAAACTGTCGTCTATCGTCTTTATTCCGTCATCAACACCTGGGAGGATATGCGAGTGGCGGTCGATAGTTCCTCGTAGAGTTCCTGATTCTATCAGGTTTTTCTTTTTACTGAGAAAAAACATAATATATTAGTTGTTTAATATTTGTATTATTATAGTGTAAAAACATCCGTCAGATATTTATAACCATAAGGAATGGCAATACCGATAAGAAATGCAAACAGTATAATATATACCTTTTTAGGGTAAATAGGCTCTTCTTCACCGGTTGCCGGTTTTAGTAGGCGTGTATTGTTAACTATTAAAGAAGAAGAAAGTTTATTTTCTTCAAGTTTCTTCAATAGATAGTTGTAAAATGCTTTTTTTGTTTGCTCTTCGCGTTCTAAAGACATTATTTCTTTTATATCTTTAGAATCTGAACCAAATAGACAAGCAAGTTTGTCGTCGTCTTCTTCTATTGTTTTTGCTTTGAAATTCAGTGTATTTATATTTTTCTCAATATTATAAAGAATTTCTGTTCTTTTATTTTCAAGTTTATTGTTGATGTCGCTTATTTTTGTTTTGTTGCTATTGTTAGAATCTGTAATTTGCTTTTTTGTTGAGATTATAGTATTGTATTCATTGATTAGTGCGCATAAAGTGTCATTTTGTAGCCCTAAATTTTTTGGTATAATGTTATCTGTTTGTTCTGCTATATAGTTTTTGATGTACTTGGTTACCAATAGTTGGTTATTTACACTAAAAAGTGTTTCTGAGTCTGTCATGCTGCTTTTTTGTTGTAAGTCAATTTTTTTGTCAAGACGCAGTTCGGACTCAAGTCTATTAAGTTGGGTTTCAATGAACTGAGAAGTGTTATTATATGATTCTTTAATATGATTAATCCATTCTTCATTGTAAACGGTTAAAAGGGTATTAAGTATATCTTCCGCCCTTTGAGGGTTTGTATCTGTAATTGACAAATTTATTACTGTTGATTTCGGATTTGGAATTTTGGCTGTTATTTTTTTTGATAGAGTGTTGGCGATGATTTCAGAAGAATTGAATTTTATGTTAATATCTGTATTTTTATATATTGAAAAGTCTTTGGTTGGAGTGACTTTAATCTTTCCCATAGGTGTTTCTGTTATTTCACCAGTCTTTATTTCAAGTTCTTCTGATAAAGACTGGTTATTTAGCCTTATTTTTTTTATGTGGCATAATTCTTTGTTAGTCGCTTTTATATCGAATGAAATAGAAGAAACTCTTTCCCCATTTATGTTACTGACAGGCTTTATAAATTCTACTATTATCGGAGACTTTTTGTAGAGATCTATATTTCCTGCAAATCTTTGCTTTGTATATGTTACGTTTAAATTCAACTTTTTCACGACCTTTTCCATAAGTATGGGAGAACGGAAAACTTCTATTTCGTTAAAAACGTCTATGCCTGTTTTGTTAATATCCCAATAAGAGAAAGTTATCAGTTCGTTTATTTGTGAATTGCCATATATGTCAGAAAGCATCATCACAGATAATTCTCTCTGGTATTTAGGTCGTGAAGCAAAAGAGTAAATGACGCCTGCTACAGTTGAAAGTACAATGGATATTAGAATGAATAGGCGATTCTTAATAGTCCATGTTAAAATATTGCGGCTTGTATTGTCTTTGTTTATTTTCATTATCTGTAATTCTTATTACTATGGTACAGAGCAAATCTTAGGGTCACCGAATTATGGCAATTCAGTGTATATGGTTGGTTGTGAAATTATATGTTTTATAAAAATCACTCTATCTCAGAATGTTTTATAGTTGCAAAGATAGTTCAAACCGAGCGGAGAAAAAAGCAAGATTAGTTGCTTTTTTATTCCGAGGTGCAGCCTATCTTGGGCGAATTAAAATTGTAGAGAACCGATAGAGAAAGTCGTTTCCACATAGTTAAAGAAAAAACACCTCCTGTCTTGTGTATAAAGCAAAATGGGAGGCGTTTATGTAAATAATATTAAATCTTATTTATTAGTTATTTCAGCACTTTGTGTATTTGTTACATCACTTTTGTATTCGTTTGCGTGCAGCTGCTTTTGCCTGTCAATACGTCGGCGTGCTTTTACTTTGTTCTCGTCGAAGCCTTCTCCGTAAACTGTATTTACATTGCTTTGTGACATGAAAGCGTGAGGGTCAAGTTCTTTAATCAGTCTATATACGGATAGTGCTTCAGATTTTCTGCAATATATTAGCAGCATTTTCACTTCCTGACGAGTGTACCAGCCAGTGCCATCGATTATTGTACAACCTCTGTGCAGCTCGTGGTTTACAGCCGTTGCTATTTCGTCCCACCGCTTTGAGAAGATAGTGAACTGAACGGCTTGCCGGTTATTGTTGACAACCATATCAGTCATGTAGGATAGAAAGACGAGGACAACATAACCGTAAATCATTCTGTGGAGGTCGTGATAAATTAGGAATGATGAAGAAATGATTATAAGGTCGATATAAAGAATCATTCTTCCAACTGTTACTTGACTTGTTTTGGAAACCATAGCGGCGATGATATCTGTACCGCCAGTACTTCCGTTATGAGAAAAGGCTATTCCAACACCTGTACCGCAAAGGACGGCGCCAATAACGCAGTCGAGGAATGTTTCCGGCAAGAATATCGGGAATGCTTCAAAGAAAGGCTGTGCTATACCAAGAAATATGGATAGGAAAGTTGCCCCGAAGATAGTCTTCAGTACAAAAGGCAATCCAACTATTTTATATGCGATTGCAAGCAATACGCAATTCAGAACAAAAAATGAGGCAGCAACAGGAATGCCTGTTTGAAAATATATCAAGGAAGCAATACCTCCCATGCCTCCAATAATAATTCCTTTAGGAAGGATAAATCCACAAAAACCTACTGCGTAAAGGATTAGACCGAAAACTATCATTACGCAGTCATGGAGATTGCTAAGCAGATAAGTCTTGTTGAGTTTCATTACGGATAATTTTGTAGCAAATTTAATTCATTTTTGCTAATAAAAGTATTTTTTTTGATGAATTTATATGATTGTAGTGCATTAATGAATAAAGTAGGCTGGAAATGTAGTTATATCCGTCTATTTAGTGTAACTTCGCAGTAAAAATAAGTTACTATGTTTTCGTTTAAAAAGAATTGGTATGTGCCTAAAGGAGCGGAAATGACAGAAATGGATAAGAAAATTCTTTTCTATCAGTCAAAAGGCTATGAGGTGCCTACAAGGGACTTAATTAAAACGCCTGAGCAAATAGAGGGTATAATTGAAAGTGGTAAAATCAATACTGGCGTTCTTGATCTTGTTGAAAGGGAAATCAAGGCTGGTATGAGTACTGCTGAAATTGACAAACTTGTATATGACTATACAACAGACCATGGCGCTATTCCTGCTCCGCTAAACTATGAGGGCTTTCCCAAAAGCGTTTGTACCTCAATTAATGAGGTTGTTTGTCACGGAATACCTTCCGAAGAGGAAATCCTTGAGGAGGGAGATATAATTAATGTTGACGTTTCTACAATTTATAAGGGATATTATTCAGATGCTTCCCGGATGTTTATTATAGGCAAGACTTCTCCTGAAAAAGAAAAACTTGTTCGCGTTGCAAAGGAATGTCTTGAAATCGGTATGCAGGTGGCAAAACCTTATTGTTTTGTCGGTGATATTGGGCATGCTATCGAGCGTCACGCAAAGAAAAACGGTTTTTCAGTTGTTCGTGATCTTTGCGGTCACGGCGTAGGTCTTGAGTTCCATGAGGCACCTGATGTTTTCCATTTTGGTAGAAAGGGCACTGGGATGCTCCTTGTCCCTGGAATGGTTTTTACAATAGAGCCTATGATAAATATGGGTACTTGGAAAGTTTTTGTTGATTCAGAAGACGATTGGACAGTTGTTACCGATGACGAACTCCCTTCCGCACAGTGGGAGCATACTTTCCTAATGACAGAAAAAGGACTTAAGATTCTGACAAAATAGAGAAGACATTCATTCTGTTATGTTGATAGCAGATTTGGACCATTGTTTTTGTAGGTCAAGGAAATGGTAAAAGTGGTTGCTTATAAATGTCATTTTGAGGCAACCACTTTTGTTAATTAAACAGTTTTATTAAACCATAAATTGACAATGCCAAAACTAAGATTGTGATTATTGTAAAACTTGCACATCCCCATTTTAGTTTTTTTGCAATTCTTTTTGTATTTGGTTTATTGTCTCCTGTGTTATGCTGGATAAGGTTGAATATTGCAAAAAGCGTTATTAATATATCATCGAGCCAGCCAATTCCAACTATTGGGTCTGGTAAAATATCTACGGCTGAGAAGTCATAAATCAATGCCAGCACTGCAATAACCCATGACAATTCTTTCCCTAATTTATGCTTTTTTTCTACGTTCATAACATTTGGCAATTGGTATCTGCAAATTTAGCAAAGAGAAATGCAAATAACAAAACATTTGGAAATAAATTTCTGCATATATAGGGCGTTGACAGGGCTGGAGAACCGCTGGGCTTTCAGCCCGCAAATTTAAATGAATTTGATTCAGCAATCGCAGACAATTTTTCAAATCGTTCCTACGGTAAATACCATACAAGGCTTCGAATATCAATTATTTGTAGTAGTATGTTACAAATGAGCCTTCCTCGTTGAATATGTATTGGTACACAAAAAAAGGAACGCAATGCGTTCCTTTTTTGCAATATGTTGTATGTTGAATTACTTCATAACTTTAACAACAGTGTTGTCGTTGAAACGAACAACATATAGACCCTTAGCAAGGTTTGCAGCTGGGATAACTGCAGTACCGTCAAGGTTAGCTGAAGCAACCAATTGACCAGATACGTTGTACACCTTAACAGCGTCAGCAGCAGTTGAAGATACTACGAAGTTGCCGTCAACAACTTGTGCAGAACTTGCAGAAGTTTCAACGCTTTCAACGCCACCGTTGCGAAGTTGAGACATGTAGTATTGAACTTCAGCAACACCCGGAGTAGAAACGCGAGCCATGCAGCGACGGTCATCAACACCTTCAGGAAGAGCCTGGAATGTGAAAGTCATATCCTGATTACCTGTTTGAGGGTCGTATGCACCAAATGAAACATCCCACCAGTCGTACATGCCTTCGCCGTCAACATTTGCCATTTGTTCCATGTCGTAGAGGGAGTTCATGTTGAAAGTGCAAGAACCGCCTTCAGCAGGAATGCCGTCGTAAGTGTTTTTGCCGTTGCGTTCAAATAGCCAGTTGTTAGTAACACCAAGGCTCATAGTGAATCCACGCATTCTTTGACCTGTTTGAGTTTGAAGAGCACCAGCATTGAAGAATGATTCTTTACCGTCAACGATTAAGTGCATAACAGAAAGTTCTGGTTCGTCAAAGCCGTCTGCATCAGTACCCCAAACCATGAATGCATTGATTTGGTCTTTTGCAGATGATTTGCCTAATGTTAATTCTACGTAAATAGAAGTATTGATAGATAGGTCAACCATTTCAGTCAATTCGCCTTCTTTTCTTTCAAGAGCAAACATTGCAGTTTTCATGTTGCCTTCTACTGTAAAGAAGTCAGAACCAGTTACAGTGCTTGTAGCCAAAGGTTCAGAACTGATTACATTGTCATCAGAAACAGAGTAAACAGCAAGGTTAAATTCACTTGTTGGATCGAATGAAGTAACTAATGTGTTAACGAAAACGTATGAAAGCATATAAGGAACTTCAGGTTTTGCGTAGATTGTACCAAAACCAACAGGATTTACCTCTTTTGCTTGCAAAAGTGGAGCCAAAGAAACCCATGCTTGTTTAGAAGTGGCACCCAAACCCATTGCTGCATCTGCACCGAAGTTGTCTTTATTGGAGAGAGCACCTGTGATGTCATAAGTACAGCCACCCCAGTATCTCATAGTGCCTTGATCTTCACCATCTTGATTGGCACCAACAAGCAATTTGTTATATTTTTGTTGGTATGTTTGAGATTGACCGCCAACAGTTGCAGACAAAGTTGGAGCATTCATAATAGTCATAGGGTATTCAGGAGCAACCAAGTCTGTTTCTTCAGAGAAAAGTGTTCCTGTACCATCTTGAGATTCCGGATCTTGGTATTCCCAAGAGTATCCTGTAGCACCTTCAGAATTATTTTTCCATGTAATATTCTGGTGAGCAGGGTAAAGACCTAAGTTTGTGTTCAAATTATAGAAGTCATGAGATAGACCTACATTGAATACGTTAGCAGGCTTTAGATAACTAACTTTAGCACCTTCTTTTTTAACTGGAAGAGCTTTGCCAGCAGCAACCAATTGGTTTTCACCAACAAGTTTAACGAATTTGTTGTTGTTTAACTTGGCAGTTGTAACATTTGCCTTAACTGCAGCATTCTGCACCTTTGGCATTTCCATCATCGTCTGTGCATTTGCAAGACCAGCAGATAGAGCCAATGCTGAAATGAGTAATGTTTGTTTCATGAGAAAAGTATAATTTTTTTTAATAAATTTGTTAACAATCTTAATATGTGAGATTATTTTCTTTGCAAATTTAAACAAGAAAATCATATCTTGCAATAAAATCTAAGAAAAATGCTATAAATTTTTAGTGGAATTAGTCAATTTGATTGAAAAATTAAAAAATAGGCAAAATATTATTCTTTTTTTCTTTTTTTAGTATCGAAATGAAAAAAGCGGTGTATCAAAATCTGATTCGCCGCTTATTATTTGTTCTATAAATACGCTTATTTATATTCCGGGTCGTAGATTGAGTTCAGAACGTCAGCGAGGCGAATACCTCCGTAAAGTAGTTGCTGTTCAATTATAGGGCGTGCAAATCGCAGATAATCATAACTGACTTTTGTTCCGTCAGGAGTCTGGTCATAGACCATTGTTGCATAGTGGAAAGTTTCTTTAGCCCAGTCATCAGGGGTTTTTCCACATAGAACCTTTACTGCTTCCTTACTAAGTCTGTCAATTTGCTGTTGCCATTCTGTATAGCTCCAGTTGTGAACGCTTTCAACGAGGTCTGTATCCCAGATGCCGTGCAGTTTTCGGTCGCGTCCGAAATATTTGACATATACCTTGTTACCTCCAAGGTCACTGAGGTGCCCCATGTGCATTGGCTGGTGAATGTCTCCGACAAGGTGTATAATCATTTTCAAAGCAAGAGCCTCTTCTTCGCTTGATAGTTTTTTGCTTTTCAGTTTGGCTATCTGCTCATTAATGGCTGTAACAACATCACCTTTAGGGTTAAGAGTCATGTCTTCATATTTTATACCGGCATCGATGTTTTTATAGTGCCAGGTTTTAGAGTATGAGTATTGTGGCGTGTTGCTCGCGTCGTCAAGCCAGTTGGCATAATATACCATTGATTTTCCGTCAAGTGCAGATTCTACTGCTGCTTTTGTTGTTGGCGTTAGATGATTTTCTGCAATATAGGCAACAACATCGTGTCCCTTTTGCCCCCAAGCAAAGCCCGCAAATACTGTGAGCAGTGCTAATGCTGATAGGAAGATTCTATTTTTCATAAGTGTTTTAGAGATTTATAATTTCTGCAATATTCGCAAAAAATATTGAATTTGCAAAATTTTTGGAATCTTATGGAATTACTTTAGAGCCATTTTGTTTTTCGAATTTTAAGCCGATGCAAATTTGTTCGTACTGGTCAAGCATATTGGCAAGTTTTTCTACTGATGAAGAGAAAGAGCCTACTTTCTTTACTATTTCAAGCATTTTTTTGACATCGCTTGCCATTGACAGTATTTTACCGGATTTGCGGAAATATACCGTAATATCTCTTTCTTTTCCAAGTTTAGAGGTTATTTTGCTTCTACCTAACTTTAGACTAAAGGACTCATCGCTATTTGGAGTTAGTTTGCCTTTTATGGATTTCCCGCTGATGATAAATTCAACATTTCCTTCTTTGTCAATGGTCATTGATGAATTTTCGAGACCAAGTTTTGTGAAGTAAGGTTTCAATTTCTTTTCAGCGGTTGCAGAAGCGGCAGCTCCGCCTGCTTTTCCGAGTATTTCATCGGATTTGAAAACTACAGCGGGACCTGTTGTTTTCCATTCTCCAGACAAGTCTTTGATTGTCAGACTGTCTTTTGATATGATATTTCCGAGAACATTGGAAATATCGTCGCCAGAAATTTTCCCGAATAAGTCTTTTAAAGAATCTGCTTTACAAACATTTACAAATGTAATGCAAAGCATAAGTGATAGTAATAGTTTTCTTGTTGTCATTGTTACATTTGGTTTAAACTATTACAAAGTTATGATAATTTTGGGATGAACGGTAGTTTATCCGCCGAAAATGCGTAATTTTGGGATTGATATGGATGAGTTGTACTATAATATTGTTGATTTGCTGAAGCGGATGATTTCTGTTCCGTCGGTCAGTAGGGAGGAGAGTGCGGTAGCGGATTTGGTTTCCGAGTTTATGGAGAGTTACGGTTGCCACGTTCATAGAAGTGGCAATAATATTTGGTGCTATTCCGATAATTTCTCATTCGACAAGCCCACCATATTGCTAAATTCTCATATCGATACTGTCAAGCCAGTTGCCGGCTGGACATTTCCTCCGTTTGAAGCAACAGAGGTGGATGACAGAATTTATGGTCTTGGTAGCAATGACGCCGGTGCTTCGTTAGTATGCCTGTTGTCAGTATTTTTGGCATTAAGGAGCAGTACCCAGTCGTATAATCTTGTTTTCCTGGCTTCGTGCGAAGAGGAGGTAAGCGGTAAGGACGGTGTGGAGTGTGTTTTGCCTCAGTTGCCGCCAATTGCGATGGCGATAGTTGGAGAGCCTACGGGTATGAATCCTGCAGTTGCTGAGAAAGGGCTGATGGTTTTAGACGGAGAAATCAGAGGCGTTAGTGGCCATGCGGCACGCAATGAGGGAATTAATGCCATATATAAGGCTGTTGAGGTTGTTCAGACTTTGAAAGATTTAAAATTTGAAAAGGAGTCGGAATATCTGGGACCGGTTAAGATTAGTGTTACCCAAATTTCGGCGGGGACTCAGCATAATGTTGTTCCCGACCTTTGTAAAATTGTTGTTGATGTCCGAACTACAGATGCTTACAGCAATGAAGAAACACTTGAAATAATACGCAAGTCTGTGAAAGATTGTGATTTGGTTCCACGCAGTACCCGTTTGCGTCCGTCGTCAATACCGATGAATAATCCCGTTGTTCAAAGATTGGTATTTTCAGGGAAAGAGCCTTTTGGTTCGCCAACTTTGAGTGATCAGGCGCTGATGCCGTTTCCTTCGTTGAAAGTAGGTCCTGGTGATTCATCACGCTCGCATACAGCCGATGAGTATATATGTCAGTCTGAAATACGCGAGGCAATGCAGATATACTATACCGTTCTAAACGGTTTGCGGTTGTAGAATCAGCCTCATATTATGACGGGTCAACGTCGTAGTAAATTGTTGCGGATTTCATGCGGTTATCGGAAAGGGAATTTTCGTAAATCTGCTGCAAGATTGCTTTTACTTTCTGCATTGAAGCCTGAGTTTCCATTTTCAGCGTTATTTTACGTATGTATTGTTGCTGTATTCTTGCAATAGGTGGAGTTTGCGGACCGAGTACACGTGCTCCAAAGATTTTTCTCAGCGTGTTGCAGTAGATTGTTGTTATTTCCGTTAGTGATGCGTCGTTACGGTGCTTTAGGTAAATGTCGATAATACGGGTAAACGGTGGGTATAGAAATGCTTTTCTTTCTTCCTGTTCGTGAGCATAATATCCTTGATAGTCGTGTTCAGTAACGAATTTGATAACCGGGTGCTCCGGTTCAGATGTCTGTATGCAAACAGTTCCCTGCTTGTGCTTTCTTCCCGCACGTCCAGAAACCTGCTCCATCATATTGAAAGCCCTTTCGTGTGCCCTGAAGTCAGGGAAATTTATCATATTGTCGGCATTGAGTATGCCTACGATGCTGACCCCGTCGAAATCAAGCCCCTTTGTAACCATTTGCGTACCAACAAGAATCTGCGTTTTTCTATTTGAAAAACTGTCGATGATTGTTTCGTAACTTGTCTTAGAGCGTGTAGTGTCGAGATCCATACGTGCAATCTTCGAATCTTTGAAAATGCTTTCAATATCGTCTTCAATGCGTTCCGTTCCATATCCAACTATTTCTATTGACGGCTGGCGGCAAACTGGGCAGAAGTTAGGTAGTTGGATGGTATAGCCGCAGTAGTGGCAAACGAGGGCATTTTGATGTTTGTGGTAAGTCAGGCTTACGTCGCAGTTCTCGCATTTCGGTATCCAAGCGCATTCTTTGCATCTTATGATAGGCGAGAAGCCACGGCGGTTTTGGAAGAGGATAACTTGCTCTCCATTAGCAAGGGCATTCTTGCAGTCGCTAATCAGTTCATTAGAGAAAAGTCCTTTCATTTCGCCACGTTTCCTTGCTCTGATAGAGTCAATGACCTTTACTTTAGGCAGTTCGATACCTTCGTGGCGTGTGAGCAGTTCCACAAGTCCGTATTTGCCTTCCTTTGCTTTAAAATATGTTTCTATAGAAGGCGTTGCCGAACCCAAAAGGGTCTTTGCTCCGTGCATTGAGGCGAGAACAACAGCAGCGTCTCTGGCATTATACCTTGGTGCCGGATCTTGCTGCTTGTAACTTGATTCGTGTTCCTCGTCAACGATGACCAGCCCTAATTTTGCAAAGGGCAGGAACACGGATGAGCGAACGCCGATAACTACGCATGGCTCGTTACTTCTGAGAAGTTTCTTCCAAATGTCAACACGCTCATTGTCAGAGAATTTGGAGTGATATATAAGCAGTTTGTCTCCAAAAACTTTTTGCAGTCGTTGCGTTAGTTGCGTTGTCAGTGCAATTTCAGGAACGAGGTAAAGAGCCTGCTGGTTTGAATCTAAAGCATCCTGGATAAGGTGGGTGTATATCTCCGTCTTTCCGCTTGAGGTAACTCCGTGAAGCAGAGTAACGCTTTTCTCTTTGAAAGAGGCGTGTATCTCGTGATATGCTTTTTGCTGGATTTCTGAAAGAGCGAAAGGCTTTTGTAGTTCTTTTCCGTTAAGGCAGGCAAAACGGTTGATTTCCTTTGTATATAGTCGGAAAATACCCATATCTGCCATTTGCTTTAGCATAGGCTGGCCGGCATCTGCCTTTTTGAGAAGGTCTTCCTTTTTAACTTCATAAGGTTCCGATAAATTCATCCATTTGGAGAGGTCGAGATAAGCCAGTAGCATGGCCTCCTTCTTCTTTGCACGTGAAATCATTTCAAAGAATGTTGCAACTTTTTGCTTGTCACTATGCTCGGCATTCAGTTCAACGTAAATCTCGGTTCTCGGACGGTAGTTTTCAACAATCTTTTCATAGATGAAAACTGCGTCACGCTCAAGCATCTTAGAAATGGTCAATTCAACGTTTTTCAGCCCAGTAGCCTTAGAAATTTCTGCCGGTGTCAGTTTGTCCTTTGCGTAAAGAGCAGCATATACTGTTTTTTCCCTCTCTGTCATGGAGTTGTCTGCATCTACAAACTCCTCATTTAGTTTGATGTAGGTTTCACTTTCCACTTTCAGACCCGATGGAAGGGCAGCCTTATATACCTCTCCGATGGTGCACAGGTAATAGTTTGCAATCCATTCCCACAGTTTCAGTTGCGGGTGGCGTGTTATAGGGAAACTGTCCATAACGGAAATTATTGGCTTTACTTCAAAGTCTGTTGGCTTGTTATTGTGAACAGAGGCAACTATCCCGGTGTAGAATTTCTTTCTGCCGAATTGAACGAGCACCCTTCCGCCAATAACGATTTTTTGGCGTAACTCTTCGGGTATGCTGTATGTAAATGTGCCGAATATCGGCAGTGGGATAATTATTTCTGCAAATTCCATTATGGTAGGTAGTTATATTAAAAGGGTGTGTCAAAATACCTTCGACACACCCTACAAATATACTTTAAATAATAAATATATGCAATATTAGAATAGGTAAGTCAAACCAACTTTCCATGTACCGCTTTTTCCGTTGAAGTTGTCAAGTTTGACTGCTTTCACAGTGCCTGTCATGTCCCAAGTGTAACTTGCTGACAGTTGAGTGTTTCTGAAAATTTCTACACCAGCGCCTGCTTCCAACCCGAAAGAAACGCCCTTGTTCTTGAACGCGTCAACATTGTTGTCGGCAACGAGGATAGAAAGGCAAGGACCGCCATAAACGAATGGAGCAAGTTTTCTTTCAAAACCGTTCATCCTTGTGTATTTGAATCTCAAGTGGATAGGAATATCGATATAGTGCAAATAGATTCTTTCCCTACCGTATCCGTCAGAAGCCCATACTTTGAATTTGCTCAAGTCAACGGTCGCACCTCTTTGTGCATACTGCAAACCGAGGTCGATGCAGAAGCCGATGCCAGGAATAGTATATTCACCGAGAATTCCGGCATAATATCCGGCAGAAAGGTCTGTAACGAGCGGTTCGTTGCGGAACGCGTTCTGGCTCCATTTGATGTCTGAAATCATAGCACCGGCAGTTGCTCCCCAACGCATTTGTGCTGAAGTGTAGAATGTTGCCAATGACACCATTGCTACTGTCAGGAATATAAATAGTTTTCTCATACTCTTTTCAAAATTTATGCAAAACTACAAATTTTTTGGTGGCGTAGCAATAATATAGTATGTAAAATCGGCATTAATGGTAATTTCTTATACATTATTACCAAAAATGCCGATAATATAAGGTTGTTTATGATTTTTTTAGAAGAGGTATGCTGCTGTAACAGTCCAGTATTTGTTCTTCCCTTCGATTGAAGGCATATTCTCTACAACTTTGAGAGTTTCCAAAGTCTTAGTCATACCGATACCGTAACTTGCACCAACTTGCAAGTGCTTGAATAGTTCAACACCGAAACCGAAGTTCCAAGAGATATCGCATTTCTGGTTCTTGAATGCTTCAGCAGCTTCGTTTTTGCCGACAAGGAACGCGAAAGCAGGACCTGTTGCAAGGTATGGTCTGATGATATGGTTAACGGCAGGAAGATTGATTTTCCATTTCAAGTTAACAGGCACGTCGATATAATCTCTGTGAGCGCTTACTGAAATATTGTTGGTTTCAAAGAATTTAGCAGTCCTGCGAACGTACATTGCAGAAGCGTCGATACCAATACCGATAATAGGAGCGGTAAATTCAATCATAGCACCACCAGTGAAACCAACGCGGTTATCTGAACTCCACAAATCTTCGTTAAATTTAAGACTATTTGTGTTGAAACCTGCTTTTATACCAAAGCGGAATTGTGCCGATGCCGGAATTGTAAATGCAACAATTAGTGCAATAATTAATAATGTCTTTTTCATAATTGTATTATTGTTAATAAAATATTTTTGGCAAAATTAGACTATTTATTGATTTTATCAAACTTTTCAACCATTTTTGTTAATGGGTTAGGGGCTATAGGTGCTATAGGAAGTATAGGATAAAAAATCCCCAAAGCGGATTTCCGCTCTGGGGATGGTTGCTATTTTTTTGCTCGGCGATAAAAACTTACAATAAATGTGTTATTGCCTCGCTATGCTTTTAACTTGCACCGCCATAGTCGGATATGCGCCCTCCTGTGGCGACAGCAAGTGCAATGCTCGGCGATAAAAACTTACAATAAATGTGTTATTGCCTCGCTATGCTTTTAAC
>Tibetan_p1__coassemble_199_pt1 | contig 36249 bp, 24 predicted proteins | sample Tibetan_p1__metabat2_low_PE_010 | metagenome-assembled genome bin Tibetan_p1 | reverse complement strand
TTGCCCCGATGGTCATAATATACGGCCTTGTAGAGCATTAGCGAGTCACCCAATATCCTTGTTGCGGAACCAGTCAGCATTCCTTTCGCTGAAATGGAGGCATCTGACGCACACACATATCGCTCGTCATAGCTGGAGACATTACGGTACGAAAGTTCCCTGCCAAACTGCTTTCCGTCGAGAAAAGAGTAATCGTCATAATAGTTCACCTTAAGAAGATTGTCACTCGGCAATGATATGCAACCACCTTTCACTGCATATCCTCCCAACGAGTCTGTCGCCGTGCATCGCTCGGCAAGTACAACATCATTTATGCTTTCAGAAAGCGATATTGCCTTTTTGGCAATTCCCGACACGCACTCCCTTCCAAAGGCATCAGTGAGGGTAAACAGGCATTCTCCGCTTTCCCTCAAATTACCGTCCTGAGTCATTACCGCCTTGCCCGCCCTGTCGAGAGAGGCAACGGACCAGCGTCTGCCAGGCAGTTTCTTCGCCCTGCATCTGCCGAACCAGTCATATATGTAGAAATATGCATAGAGCCTTGCCTTTTCAGACGCAGAAGACATGCTTCCTTTTGAAAATGATTTCGAGAGAGCCGGAGGGATAACGGCTGTAAGATTTCCGGCAATGTCGTATGCATAATAAGTGTCGGCATAATCATCGCCTGCAGCAGAGCGGTGCAGCACAGTCCTGCCGTCCTTGTCGGTAAATGCAAAACTGGTATTGCCGTCCTCGTCTTCTGTTCTGACAACGTGCAGAGAGCCCTTGGGATAAGCACCCTTAACGGTAACGCTGACAACAGTGTCTTTGATGCTCCTTGTATCCGTCACTGCAAGCATCAGGCAGTTCAACTCCTTTTCGGTAGGGTCGTTGCCAAAGTATGATTTCCTTACCCGCTTGTTCGCATTATGCCATGCCTGACCCTGCCCTGTGACAGAAACAGTCCTGCCCATTGGAGACTGCTCATATTCTGTAACCCTGAACGGCATGGCATCTCCATACGCTTCAGCAGCAATAGTCAGCACCTGATTTTCAGATATGAACTTACCGTTGCCATAAGAAGGAACATCATTGTATTCACGGATAATGCGTCCTGCCCTGTCGCGGCTGTTATGGAAGACAATATCAGCACCACTCGGCGAAGCCCCCACAGAAACAGTCTGTTCATGCCGTCCGAGACCGTCATAATAGCGGACAGAAGAAAGGCATTCCGTACCCGCACTGTCGAGCATTACTTGCGTACGGATATAGTTCCTCTGCTCCTCTGAATGAGCGGCAAAGAATACTAACATTGCAAATACCGGCACCGATATTTTCAAGATCCGTTTCATAGTTACAACTTAATAAGTAATATACAATAAATTAGGCTCTCCAATCTCATGCCCTCCTGTTGCAGACTTTATCCACAATGAGGCATCAATAATTTCCACAGAGGCAGGAAAAGAAATGCTTATATCATTGTTGCCAGCCTCTAAATGCGCTACAAATTCAGCGTCTTTTTCTCTGATAAATTCTTTTGTTTTACCGGCAACAGATATTGTGCACGTCTTTGTTGAAACGAGGTCAAGACCAAAAGTGACATCTGTTGGCTTATCTGTATATATCTTTGCTGTATATAGCAAATCTCCGCTTTCGGGGTGGGACTTGAAATCCTTAATTTCGGAGAAAAACAGCTTTGCAGGCTTTACCATTATAGATTCTCTTAACGACTTGATGTCGCCAGTAATTTCATCTTCAACTTCGCACTGTATAAAGTATCTGGCATTACTTGATATTCCAATATTTAGTGGGTTGAATTCAATTTCTCCTGTATTATTCTGCAATTCATATACCGGATTTTCTTGTTTATCAAGTATTTTAAAGGAATATTTATATGATTTAGAACCTCCTGAAGCGCTGACCTTATAGTTAGCCGTATCGTTCGCATATATGTCGTAGGATAAAATAGATGCACTCAACGGTAGTATCGAAACCAAATTATAATCCTTGTCTTCTACAATATGTCGCTTTGAATCTGCTATTGAGACCAGTCTTGCATATCCGTCATAATTATAATAAGCTCTTAAGGAATTAGGCATAACATATTCCGTCATTCCAAAGTTAGGTTTGAATTTATACACCTCCACCATTGAAGCCGGTAATTTGTTTGCTGAAACTATCAGACTTTCAAATGTATTCTGACTGTAATTATTGGCAATTCCTAATGTTTTGATGTCAATACCTTTTGATGACAAAACTTTTTCAAGAGTCCAAGTTTCAACATTTTTGACCTTAAATAGAGAAGTTTTTTCGGTATTGGGCATGTAATAATTATAGCGTGTTTTTCTTACAACAAACTCCTTGCCGTCTGCAACCGCTTTTCTCTCATGCAGGAGCAGGCTGTTAACATTGTTTGCTTTTTGCATTTGACCTATTACCCCCTCTTTGGTTTTAGAGTCTCCGGAATAATGGTATTCATCAACCATATGTTTTCCGTCTGATGCTATGTATTCAGACCAGACTTCTGCACCGAACTTGTTAAATTTTGACATCTTTTTGCTTGAAACAGAAGTATTGCCATATGCTACGGTTTCTTCCTTGCTGACAAGTTCAATATTGTATCTTGGGTAAAACACGCCGCGAGCGAGTTCTCCCGTCATTGTTAATATGGTGTCCATCTTTGCAAGTGGAAAATTATACTTGTATGAAATCGTGTTTACGAGTTCACCCTCATTATTATATTTAACCAATTTAGAAAGTAATCCTCTCTGAGTCTGAGTAGAAGCAACTGGTGTTAAAATATTCATAACATAATGGCTTGGACAAGAAAATGTGGTGTGACAATATTTATATCCATCATGATAAAATCCATATAGGGGAACTCTTAAATCTTTTTCTTCATTATCTAAATCGGTTATGTAATCAGGATTACTAAAATATGATGTAAAGAAATAATCGGTATATCCTGCCGAACTTCTTATTTCTCGAACATGTGAATATTCAATATGAGTATGCGTAAAGTCATATATGCTGTTACATAGATTGAATTGCATAACAGATTTGCCTTCGGTTGTCTGGTAAGAAATGCCGTAGCGAGGGACTCCGATAAGAATTCCGCTACTTAAAAAAGGTTCTTTATCTATTTTATATTCATAGCATACAGTATCATTGGGTATCCCACTAGACAGGTATGTTATCACTTCTTTTAAGCGAACACCACCAACCAATTCATTTTGATGTAAAGATACAAGTTCTGGTAAAAATAAAGTTTTGTTTGTTCTACTAATTTTATTAGAACAGTCATGTTGCTCATAAGAAATAGTGGAATATCCACCGGTTGGATATGTTATTTTACAGAGTGTTCCAGAAAGAGATGCTCTAAAATCAGGATTTCTATTGAATAGAGCGGTGTAACTTTCATTATAATTGTTATCAAATACTAAATTTGAAAAAACATTATTAACAGAAAACCCTCCATGAGGTCCATTATAATAACCCCAATGGTCACTTTTGATAGTTCCTAAAGGAGGACACTCTAACATAGGATTATATTCAAAAGAGAAAACACCCTGTCCAGAAACATCTATAGACTTAAGAAATGTCAATTTATTTTCAACCTTTGATTTCCCTCCGACTACATCATAAAAGAATGAGGCTTTTTTTATAAGAGAGCTGTCTGAAGAATAGATTTCAATAAAATTGATACGTCTATTATTTCCTTGAGCCAATTTTGTTTCACCATTAGGTGTGGTGTAGCGTAATTCGTCAACAGCATTTTCTTTGTCATAATTTATATGTGCATAACTACCATCGGCAAATTTGATGTGATTCAATCTTATCGAAAAGACGTTACTCCTGTAAATTGAGATTTTTTTTGAGCCATAACCTTTATTTACACCTGCATGAAAAGAATGTTCATATGCGACAGATGGCATATATTCGACTTCATTGTCTGATAAATCTAATGAATTTACATTTGGAAAAGCCGAATATATGAATTCCATAGCATTTCCATTTGGAGCTGTGATCTTTTCCAGTTTCCACTGTCTGACCCTGGATTCTAACGGCATGCCAATTCCATCAGAATATGATTCTCTTGTAAACTCTCCTACAGTAAATGTGTACTTGTATCCGTCTCCATCGGTCATGATAATACTATCATATCCGAATTTTTCAATTTTTAAAGATTGTGACTTTGAAGAACAATCAAAAAACAGAAAAGAAGATTCATCGCTTAAAGGCGGTATCACTCTAAAAGAACCACTATAGCCACAAAAGTTAAATCGGTAAATGTCTGGTTCTGCATCAAAATCACGCTTTAGGTCCTTTGTGGTTTTTGCTGTATATGGGCGATTATCATAACGGTCAATCAAAATACTATTATACATCATCTCTTTAGGTGTTTTGTTAAAGCCATTAATGCTTAATATAGCACCGTTCGGAGGTACCACATCTTTTTTTGCTTCATCAGCAAGACCACGTATTTCCCTCGTAATTATCCCTGGCGAATTTAGCGACCAACCGTGACCGAGCGGACCGCTTTTGTGATTTACCCTGAATCCATTTGTTGCGTAATCCACAGTAATGCTGTATTTGAAATCATCGTCTTCGTAAGTATATATGGGTACTGAATAATTGACAGTTCCTGTATATAGCGACGCTCCTACAACACCATATTTCATAAACTCATAAGTCTCCCAAGTGGGAATATATGGATTATCCCCCTTTTCTGGAGAAGTCAATTGCGCAAATGTTAATTCATACATTACTCCGAATAAGAAAAGAAATGCAATTTTCTTAATCATAAAGCTATTCTATTATAATTTTTTTGGAAATGCCGTTGATTCCTATTTTTATGTTCAGAATATAGTAGCCTTGTGGCAAACCTTCTGATGAGAGTCTGAATTCGTTTAAATTATATTCGATTTCTTCTTCTGCGAAGACTTTCCATACGCGACCTAATTGGTCGCATAAAAGTGCTGAAACTGGCTTATCTGCATTTTTGCGGAAAATGCCTGAATTAACATTACCTATGGAAACTACAATGTCTTTGCCGTTGAAACTGATATTCACGTCATTTTGTTGAGCATCTTCAGTTTTTACCCAATTAGACTTAGAGTCGTTTGGCAAAGAAGATTTTCTTGTTAATCTATTCGAAGTGTTATGTTTATCCATTACACTCACCTGATCCTCATAAGACAAAAAAGTTGCATAAGACTCACTGACAGGCTCATTATTAAATAGATATATGTCTGTAATATTTTCAGCAAGTTCATATTTATAGTCAGGAGAAAACCATTTGTCGATTACTGTTATATGCTGGATTTGTTTGGAAGTACTCATACTGTCTGTGCTAAAAGGATTCTTGTCGTTTGAAACCTCCATATTACCATCAAAGCGCAGGGTGAAACACACAGCATTTTCTATTGTATCATTAGGTAATATTAAAACGCCCTCATTGCTTGTGTTTGACGAATAGTTTCCATAACAAGAAACATGGTTGTTTTCACAATAAGAACCTTGAAAAGCATAAGGCCTAACAGAACACTCTGGATTTATATTATGTGTATTTAATACAGGAGAAATAGAATCACATAATTTTAAAAATGGATTTTCAAATGTTTTCCATAGAATACTGTCATTCTGCACAGTATATGTAGATTGTCCGCCTAATTCTCTTTTTACAATTATAGAATCTCCTATATTTACCAACTGCATAACGTGTGAACCACCTGCTTCGATTGCACCACTGAAATCCCATACCAAAGTGTCGTTTGCAATGTTTACAAACTCATAATGTGTTTTTCTCAGTTTGTCACCATCTGAAGGCCAATGATTACTCTTTATACAGAAGTTTCCACCATGACAAACTACAGCAAATGGCAATGTTATTGCCAATATAAGAATCGATGTAACGATAGTTCTCATAGGTATGGGTTTTATTGCTACAAATATAATCATTTGATTTCAGACTAACAAGTAAATTAGCGGATATTTTTATAAAGTTTTCAATGATATATATATTCGTATGGGTTTTTTATTTAGTTGAAGTGAAAATGTCGTTTTTTTTATATACATTTGTGATATATATAAAACCACAGATATGAAAGAAGCATTGAATATCGACTGGGCTGGATTGTCATTCGGCTATATGCCAACGGATTATAATGTTCGTTGTGCGTACAAGAACGGAGAATGGGGAGAAATAGAAACCACATCTTCAGAGTTAATTCCGATGCACATGGCTGCTACATGCTTGCATTATGGTCAAGAGGCATTTGAGGGAATGAAGGCATTCCGAGGAAAAGACGGCAAGGTTCGCGTATTCCGTATGGATGAAAATGCTAAGAGAATCCAGCGTTCTGCTGAGGGCATTATGATGCCACCAATTCCTCAGGAGAAGTTTGAGGAAATGGTAAAGATGGTAGTACGCCTAAATGAACGCTTTATCCCGCCATACGGTAGCGGAGCATCATTATATATCAGACCCCTTCAGATAGGTGTTTCAGCCCAAGTAGGCGTTAAACCTGCTGCTGAATACTTGTTTATCATCTTTGTTACTCCAGTAGGACCGTACTTTAAGGGTGGTTTTGCAACAACTCCTTACGTTATTACTCGCAAGTATGACCGTGCTGCTCCTCTCGGAACCGGTACATACAAGGTAGGCGGCAACTATGCTGCAAGTTTGAAGGCAAGTTGCGAGGCTCATGCTGCAGGTTATTCTGCTGAGTTCTATCTTGACGCTAAGGAAAAGAAATATATGGACGAGTGTGGCGCTGCTAACTTCTTTGGTATCAAGGATAATACATATATTACTCCGCTTTCAACATCTATTCTTCCGTCTATCACTAACAAGAGTCTTATCCAGTTGGCAGAAGATTTGGGTATGAAGGTAGAGCGTCGCCAGATTGCAGAAGAGGAATTGGCAACATTAGAGGAGGCTGGCGCTTGTGGAACAGCAGCCGTTATCAGTCCTATCCAGCGTATCGATGACCCGGAAAACGACCGCTCATACGTTATTTCAAAGGACGGCAAGCCGGGTCCTATCAGTACAAAACTTTATAATACTCTTCGTGGCATCCAACTTGGTGAAGTTGAGGACGTTCACGGCTGGAATACAGTTGTTATTGAATAATAATGAATAGAGAAGAAGCAAGAAATCTCTTGTTGAAGTACTATAATGAAGAATCAGACCTTTTCCGCCTTCTTTGGAGACATAGCCTCCAAGTGGCGGAAAAGTCACTTTATATAGGTACGCATATCAGCGAGGTTGTAGATTTAGAGTTTGTTTATGCAGCCGCTTTGCTGCATGATATAGGAATTTTCAAGACTCATGCCCCATCCATTTACTGCGTTGGGGAAGAACCGTATATCAAGCATGGAATTATCGGTGCGGAACTTCTTCGTAACGAGGGTCTGGAAAGATATGCCCGTGTTTGCGAACGCCATACAGGTGCGGGACTTTCGAAAGAAGAAATAATTAAGCAGGGACTTCCTTTGCCTAAGTGCGATTTTTTGCCTGAAACGCTTGAGGAGCAGATTGTTTGTTATGCGGACAAATTCTATTCTAAATCCAATCCAGAAAATGTGAAGACTTACTTGGAAGCCCGCCACTCAATGGAGAAATTCGGGAAAGAACAATTGCAGCGTTTCGACGCTATGGCAATGCGTTTTGGCGACTTGTAGTTTTTTGATACGTTATTCCAAATTTTGGGGAAATGAAAAACTGATGTTTAAAAAGTTTGTTTTCAACTATTTAAGTATTTTTCTTGTGCGTATTGAAAGAATTATAGCAAGAACAATCCATTCAGTGGCTGGCATTGCAAGCCATATCCCTGGTTCTCCGAAGAATATAGGCAGGAGAATAAAGCAGGGTATCATGATGATACAACCTCTTAGAAAAACAATCAAAGTTGCTCGCTTGACTTTTTCAATGCTTTGATAATATCCAATTATGGATATGTTTATGATGAATGCTATAATACCTGTTGCGATGAGAGGAAAACCTTTAATTGCAATCTGACTTGCCTCTGTTGAGGGGTCAACAAAAAGCCCGACAAGTGCTTTTGGAAAGATTATGAAGCATATCGTTACAGCCATGCCTATAGATGCTGAATACCATAACATAAGTCTCTTTGTTTTGGATATTCTTTCATAGTCTGAAATACCATAGTTGTAACTGATGATGGGTTGTGCTGATTGGGCTATAGCACTTCCAACGAGGAAGAAAAACGGCATATAGTAGCAGGTAATACCAAAAGCACCAACGCCAGAATCTCCAAGGTATTTCATGAAAGTAATGTTTCCGAAATATATTAGTAATGAGAGTGCCAATTCTCCGAAAAGAGAAGATGAGCCTATTCTGCATTGTCGAGAAACGTTTTTATATAGCATTTTTATATGCTCCAGGGCGGTTGCCAGCGATACCAGACTGAATTTGTCTGAGAAAAATAGCAGGTATGAGATAGTCATCAAACCACCGAGAGTTATGCTTATTGAGGTTGCTATTGCTGCACCCTTGACACCCATTCCCAAAGGAAAAACGAATACCCAATCCAGGAAGGCATTCATAGAAGCCGGTATAATATTGCACCACATGGCATATTTGGGAGAACCGTCCATTCTGATGATGAACAGTCCGATAAACGACCACATTTGAAATATGAAAGAAGGCATCAGCCAGAATATATATCCTGACACATGAGGTAACAAACTATCGGAAGAACCTAAAATTCGTGCTGTTTCCTCTGGAAAAGAGAACGCCATGCTACAAACCGCCAAGGCAAACAATGATGATGCAATAAGTGCGTGCATAACGTTTAGCCTTGCGGCAATTAGTTTGTTTTGAGAGAGTAGGATAGAAGCTATTACCGAGCATCCAGAACCAATCATAAGTCCTATGCCTGACATTATCTGGTAGATTGGTACGGCAATATTTACAGAAGCAACGCCAGTCGCGCCAACCCCGTGACCAACGATTATACCGTCGATTGCAGTCATTGCCGACATTGACAGAACGCCGAGAAGAGTTGGGATAAGTAGTTTGTTGAAAATTGTTGATATTTTGCCGTCCTTAAAGTCTATTTCACTATTTCTCATAACCAACATTAAATTTGGCTGCAAAGGTACAATCTGTGCATTAACAAAGCAAAAAATGCTTGCATTTTTTGCTTTGTTTTCGGTTTGTACTAACTTTGCATAATATAGAAAGTGGCTTTGTAAAGCTAAAATAAAAATGTTTTTCGTTTGTCTCAGTACTCACCTTTAATTAACTTTGTATTAATAAATTTATAAATTTAATATGGCAAAAGCAAAGATTATACCCCCTCAGGACAATTTTCACGTTGTCGCTGATAATGAATTGGATTATGGAGTTCCATGGTTGTAGGGGATACGCGTCAGAGTTGTCAATAATATTTATGTGTTTTAAAAACGTTAGATTTTCTTTTTGGGTAAAGTGTTTTTGTGCTTTTTCTTGCAATTAATATAACAATTATTGGGTTATTGACATTTTTTATTCTTTTATTCCATTGTTTTTCCGTAATTTTGCACCGTCATTGACAAAAAGAATAATTTGAAGCGCTTTCATATATATATAATATTGGCACTATTGTTGTCGTCAACGCTTTTTGCCCAGCAGTCTCCAAGGAGAGATACTGCTGTTAGCAATGTTGAGGCAGATAGTACGGCTTTGGAGTCTGAATCTGATTCTCTTTCTGCGGCTATGCGTCAGCAGAGGGCGAATTTTCGTATAGATTCAATTCGTGCGGCTTTGGCTAAAAAGCGTCGCTTCAAAGACTCGGAAAGCAGGCCATCGCTTCGTTCTTCGTTTGATGTGGCACTGAGGGATTCTTCCTCTACTATTGAGCATCTCGATTCTCTTATTAACAAGTTGGACTCTATTTCCGAAGTGGTTGATACTATAGCGAAGGAACCTGTTTCCAAGCAGGATACGTTTGCTGTTAAATTCGATACTCTTAAGGCTGATTCTGCAATTATAGATACGTTTGCCTTCCCTCCTTTGAAGAAAAGTAAGATTGTCAAGGAAAAAGTTGATATAGATGCAGTTGTTGATTTTGCAGCAAAAGATTCCTTGGTAATGCTTGGTCAGAGTTCAGCGTTTATGTACGGTCAGGCAAAGGTCAAATATACAGACATCGACCTTGCTGCTGAGGAATTGCAGATGGATATGAAGAAAAGCACCGTCCACGCTGTGGGGCGACCTGATTCCGTTGGAGACCTGATGGGAACACCGGTTTTCAAAGACAAAAGTGGTGAATATGAGTCAAAGACAATGACCTATAACTTCAAAACTGGCAGAGGATATATCACCGATGTTGTGACCCAGCAGGGAGAAGGTTATCTTACTGGTGGTAGGACTAAGAAGATGGAGGATAATACTTACTTTATGGAAAACGGTAAGTACACTACTTGCGACGACCATGAGCATCCTCACTTCTATATGCAGTTGACAAAGGCTAAGGTAACTCCTAAGAAGAATGTTGTTTCCGGTCCTGCATACATGGTTCTTTGCGATGTTCCGTTGCCTCTGGCTTTGCCTTTCGGATATTTCCCATTCTCTTCAAAATATTCTTCGGGTATCATTATGCCAACCTTCGGCGACGATTACCAGAAGGGTTTTTATTTGCGAGACGGCGGTTATTACTTTGCTATCAACGACTATGTCGATTTGGCTTTGACAGGCGAAATCTACACAAAAGGCTCTTGGGGACTTTCTGCACAGTCTTCATACAGGAAAAGATATAAATTTTCAGGAAGTTTCAACATCAGTTTCCTAACATCAATCTATGGAGATAAGGGTGACCCGGATTATTCAAAGCAGAAAAACTTTCGCTTGTCATGGTCACATACCCAGGATTCCAAGGCAAACCCAAAGATGAACCTTTCAGCCAGCGTAAATTTTGCAACCAGCGGATACTCTCGTAACGATATCAACAGTTACTATAACCAGTCGTTTACGGAAAATACCAAGAACAGTACGGTGAACTGGTCATACCGCTTCAGTTCAAAGTTCCAGATGTCGGCGGCAATGTCAATCACGCAGAGAACCCAGGACTCAACGCTTGCTGTATCGTTCCCTAACCTTACCCTTTCATTGTCGCAAATAGCACCGTTTAAGCGTAAAAGGGCAGTTGGTTCAGAAAAGTGGTATGAAAAAATTAAGATGTCATATACAGGTAATTTCCAGAATAGTTTGACATCAAAACAAAATGAGTTCTTCAAAAAAAGCCTTGTTAAAGACTGGAAGAACGGTATGCGTCACAGTATTCCCGTATCTGCAACGTTCAATGTTTTTAACTATATAAACGTGTCACCAAGCATCCAGATGAACGACAGGATGTACACGTCAAAGGTTCGTCGCGCGTGGGATCCAAACGCATCTGCAGAGGTGATGGATACTGTTTACGGTTTCTACAACATTTTTGATTTTAATGCGTCACTTACCCTTGATACAAAGGTTTACGGTTTCTGGCAGCCGATGAAATTCCTCGGCGACAAGATTAAGATGATCAGACACGTAATCAGTCCGTCTATCTCATTCAGTGCATCGCCAGACTTCTCAAAGCCATTTTGGGGATATTATGGCAGATATTCATACATTGACCGTAATGGGCATGCTATGATTAAAAAGTATAATCGTTTCTCACATGGCGTATTTGGCTCTGTTGGTGAAGGTAAGTCTGGAATGATAAGTGTTTCTCTTTCTAATAATCTTGAAATGAAGGTTAAGAGTGACCAGGACAGTACGGGGGTTAAGAAGATTTCTCTTATTGAAAACTTTACGATTGGTCAGTCGTATAACTTTGCAGCGGATTCGTTGAACTGGAGTAATATCAATACATCACTATCGCTAAGGTTGATAAAGAATTTCAACCTGAACTTGTCAGCAACTTGGGACCCATATACTTATCAGTTAAACGAATACGGCAACCCTGTTCGTGTTAATGTGCCACGCTGGAAAGCCGGTAAAGGTTGGGCGAAATTGTCAAGTACGGGTACATCGTTCAGTTATACATTCAATAACGACACATTCAAGCGAAAGAAAAAAAATGATAAGGATAGCAAGGTCGATAACAGTAACGCATCTATCGAAAATATGGATGATGGCATAGATGGCATAGATGATCATAATGCAGACGGCTCTGAGAAGAAAGATGCCGGCTATGACCTTGACAGTGACGGATACGTTAAATGGAAATTCCCGTGGAGCCTGACGGTCAATTATTCCGTTAACTACTCGTATGGAGAATTTGACAAGCAGAAAATGGACTATAAAGGGAAATTTACGCAGAACTTGAGTTTTAATGGTCGTATCCAGCCTACCAAGAACTGGAACTTCAGTTTCTCGGCAAGTTATAACTTTGACACCAAGAAACTCGCGTATATGAACTGTAATATATCGCGTGACCTGCACTGCTTCACGATGTCGGCAAGTTTTGTACCAGTTGGTCCGTACAAGTCATATAATTTCCATATTGCGGTTAAGTCTTCTATGCTCCGAGACTTGAAGTATGACAAGCGCAGTAGTGCAGTTAATGGCGTTGACTGGTATTAATTCCCCAAACATTTGGTGGAAATTGATAAAACCTGGGTTTTAAATTTGGTGGAAAGATATACTGCTTTATCAGTCGATTAATTGCCACAAAAGCTTTAAGCAGTCTAAAAATTAAGTCAAAAAGGTATATTCTATTGATATTTTTGCAAACGAGTATTGATCGAAATTAATTCAAAAAACGATGGCAAAATTTACAAAAGCATATTGGACGGCGACATCAGCCGAATTGTTGGAAAGAATGGCATATTACGCCATATTCATTGTGATAACTCTTTATCTGTCGAATACTCTTGGATTCTCTGATATTGAGGCGAGTATAATTTCCGGCCTTTTCTCTGGAGGTCTGTATTTGCTTCCTCTTTTTACGGGAGCATATTCTGACAAGATTGGCTACCGAAAGGCTATGCTTTTGGCTTTCTCCCTTCTGGCTGTTGGCTATCTCTTTTTGGGAGCATTACCACTATTCCTAGAAAGCGGAGGCTTGGTGGAATATGGCGAGACGACTAAATTTACAGGTCTGACCGACAGTTGGCAGCGGTATCTGATTGTGCCTATTATGATAATACTGATGATTGGCGGTTCCTTTATCAAGTCAATCATTTCTGCATCTGTTGCAAGAGAAACGATTACTGAAAACCGCGCTAAAGGCTACTCCATATTCTATATGATGGTGAATATTGGTTCTTTTACAGGAAAATCAGTTGTTGACCCTCTACGCTCTTTGGTTGGCGACTCGGCATATATCTACATAAATTTCTTTTCCGCAGCGCTTTGCGTAATTGCGTTCTTTGCCGTAATAATGTTTTTCCATTCTGCCAACCATGCAGGTGAAGGAAAAAGTGCAAAGGAAGTATTGCTGGGCTTGGTGAAAGTGTTTACCAATGGCAGACTATTGGTCCTGATACTTATTGTTACAGGCTTCTGGATTGTTCAGCAGCAGCTTTACGCGACAATGCCTAAGTATGTTATCCGTATGGCTGGCGACGGAGCAAAGCCGGGATGGATAGCCAACGTGAACCCATTTATTGTGGTCGTATTTGTCAATATGATTACTCAGTTTATGAAGAACCGCAAGGCGTTGACTTCTATAACTGTTGGTATGTTCCTAATTCCGCTGTCGGCTTTGGTTATGGCGAGCGGAAACCTTTTCCATGGTGAGATTATCGGAATGCATCCGATAACGTTGATGATGGTTTGCGGCATTGTCTTTCAGGCGTTGGCGGAATGCTTTATATCTCCGCGATACCTGGAGTATTTCTCTTTACAGGCTCCGAAAGGCGAAGAGGGACTTTTTTTAGGCTTTAGCCACCTTGACTCTTTCCTATCCTCAATACTCGGATTTGGCTTGTCAGGATTTCTATTGTCAAAATACTGCCCTGACCCGCAGAACTTTGCAACCGTGGCAGAGTGGCAGGCGGCAAGTGCAAACGCACATTATATATGGTACTGGTTTGCGGCTATAGGTTTGGTCTCTGCTGTTTCTTTGATTATTTACTCTAAATGGAACAATAAAAAAGCATAAACTATGACTTTTTCTGCTGAAAATATTCTCTTATTGGGTTCGATACTTGTTTTTTCTGCGATTATAATCAGTAAGACTGGATATAAGTTAGGGGTGCCGTCGCTGCTCGTCTTTCTTGTCGTTGGAATGCTTTTTGGCAGTGATGGGTTGGGACTGCATTTTGAAAATGCCAAGCAGGCGCAGTTTATTGGTATGATTTCGCTGAGCGTTATCCTTTTCTCTGGTGGCATGGATACGAAAATTAGGGAGGTCAAGCCTATCCTCTTGACCGGTTTGCTCCTCTCAACGCTTGGCGTGCTTGTCACGACTGCTCTTACTGGACTCTTTATTTACTATGTCTCGCATGAGACGGGTTTTGATATAAATCTTTCATTGATTGTATCACTGCTTTTGGCTGCAACAATGTCATCAACTGATTCCGCATCGGTATTCAATATACTTAGAACGCAAAAGATAAATCTAAAGCAAAATCTTCGCCCATTGCTGGAACTCGAAAGTGGCAGTAATGACCCGATGGCTTATATGCTGACTATTGTACTTATTTCGTTGGCAACTTCCGCGAGTGCTTCGGCTGGGCAAATCGCTGTAGATTTTGCTATACAGTTTGTTGTTGGAAGTATCACAGGTTTTGCTATGGGTAAGTTGGGTGTGCTGATTATTAATAAGATAAAATTGAACAATAGTTCTCTATATCCAATTTTGTTGCTTAGCATAGTTTTCTTTACATTTACAATAACTGATCTGCTTAAAGGAAATGGCTATCTTGCTGTTTATATTGCCGGCGCTGTTGTTGGAAATTCTAAAATTGTGTGCCGACGTGAAACGCAGACATTCTTTGACGGATTTACTTGGTTGTCGCAGATAATAATGTTCCTTGCTCTTGGTTTGCTTGTGAATCCTCACGAATTGCTTGGTGTTGCACCTGTTGCGGTACTGATAGGACTTTTTATGATGATTGTTGCTCGTCCTGCGAGTGTTTTCCTTTGCCTGTTGCCTTTTAAGAATTTGGGCTTTAAGGCGAAGACGTTTACTTCGTGGGTTGGCTTGAGAGGCGCTGTGCCAATTATTTTTGCAACCTATCCTGTTGTTGCCGATATTGATGGTGCTGACCAGATTTTCAATATTGTATTTTTCATAACCTTGCTTTCGATGATAATTCAAGGCTCTACAATTTCTTGGGCTGCAAAAAAGTTGAATCTTAACCTGCCTTTGCAGAAAGAAGGTAATGATTTCGGAATTGAATTGCCTGATGAGATAGATACGACATTGAAGGATATTGAGGTGACTGAAAAAATGCTTGAAAATGGCAATAAGATTGCAGATATGAATATCCCAAAGGGAACGCTTGTTATGATTGTTAAGCGAGGGAATAGGCATATTATTCCTAACGGAAGCCTTATTCTTCAGGCAGGAGACAAATTGCTGCTAATTTCTGAAAATGAATCATAGAAATAATCTATTAACCCTTAAATATTTCCAATATGAATACAGAAAACATTCCTTTTAAAGAAAGTAGTAACGAAAAAAGAAACTTTTTTCAGAAACTTGAAGACAATGTAGAGAATATTTTGAAAATCTCTGCATATATAATTCTTATAGGTGGTATGCTCGCTTCATTGATTTGTGCAATAGGTTCCGCAACAATAAGGAATTTTTATGAAAGTTCTTTCAGTTTCTTTACTTTTATATTTGTTTTGATTGGTGGCATTATCAGTTCCTTCTTCACTTGGGCTGTTATAATGTTTTGCATCAATATCGGTACAAACATTAAGCGCCTTCGCGAACTAAAAGAGCAAGAACTTGCAAATAAAGCATAATGTCAGACTCGCGGGTTTTATGTTAAATAACCCTTTCGGGGATTGGGATTGTTGCAAATTGAACTTAAAAAAAGTACCTTTACAAAAATTTTAGTTGAAACATAAATAATTACTATATGGAATTTATCAGACCAGGTAAGTATGTGGAATTTACATACAACCTATTCGAAATTGAAAACGGAGAAGAGCAATTGATGTTTAGTGCCGATAAGGAGCACCCAGACAAAACTATTTTCGGCGTTGACGACAGCCTTTTGCCTGCTGTTTGCGACGCTCTTGAAAATAAGACTGTTGGTGATACTTTTGATATTACACTTAAACCAGAAGAGGCTTTCGGCGAGTTCCGCACTGAGCATATCATGGACCTTGACAAGGAAATTTTCCATAACGAAGACGGCGTTTTTGATTCAGAGCACGTTCATAACGGTGCTCCTATCACAATGATGACAGCCGACGGTCACCCTGTTTCAGGTCTTGTTCTTGAAGTTGGTACATCAAAGGTGAAAATCGATTTCAATCACCCGCTTGCTGGCAAGACAGTACGTTTTACAGGAGAAGTCCTTGCGGTTAGAGACGCAACAGAAGAGGAATTGCATCCGTCATGCGGTTGCGGATGCGGTCACGACTGCGGTGATGGCGGATGTAGCGGTTGCGGTGACGGCTGTTGCCACTAAAAAGCGTAGGTAATGGCATATACCAAATACTATGTCGTTTTTGAAGGTCGCCAGCCGGGTATCTATACCACATGGGAGGACTGCAAGAACGAGATTGAAGGTTTTCCTAATGCCAAGTACAAGGCTTACTATAATCAGGATGAGGCGGCTAAGGCTTTCCGCGAAAATTCAGATGATGCCTCCATTCTGATAAGCATAGCAAACCATCTGAAGAGCGACAAGCCTGACTATTATGACAATCCCGAGGTTGACCTCGACAGCCTTGCTGTTGACGCCAGTTGTATGGGAAACCCCGGAATTATGGAATATCGTGGAGTTCACCTTCGTTCAGGCAAGGAGGTTTTCAAGGTTGGTCCGTTCCAGCAGGGAACTAACAATATAGGTGAGTTCCTTGCTCTTGTTCATGGACTTGCGTTGCTAAAAAGCAAAGGTAGCAATATGACTATCTACAGCGACAGCATGACTGCACAAAAATGGGTGCGCAATAAGAAATGCAATACAAAATTGCAACCAACGAGTGCCAATGCTGAACTGTATAAGTTGGTCGTTAGGGCTGAGAATTGGTTGAGAAACAATACCTATTCGAATAGAATTATCAAATGGGATACAGAAAGATGGGGCGAAATTCCAGCCGATTTCGGAAGGAAATAGCCCCTTCCTATTTTATTGTATTTTTTCTCTGATGAGTGAATATCTGATTAGGGTTAAAACTCCTATAAATTCGCTAAAAGAGAAATAAAATTTGCGATTGTCCCATATATATATTACCTTAGCGATTGTAATAAACATAAACAAACGAGATATGGAAAACAGATATTGCGTTATTATGTGTGGCGGAGTTGGCAGCCGTTTTTGGCCTTTCAGCAAGTCGGCAGCACCTAAGCAGTTTCTCGATTTTTTTGGAACTGGAAGAACGCTATTGCAGATGACCTATGACAGAATAGCAGACATCATACCTTCACAAAATATTTTTGCGTTGACAAATGAGCAGTACGCACCGTTAGTAAAAGAGCAACTGCCAGATATGGCTGATGACAGAATCTTGTTGGAACCCGACAGGAGGAATACAGCACCGTGCAATGCTTGGGCGGCATATCATATCAAGGCGTTGAATCCTGATGCATTGATACTTGTAACGCCGTCCGACCATTTAATATTGAAGGATGAGATGTTCCGGCAAAATGTTATAAAAGGATTTGAATTTGTCAAGAAGCACAATGCCTTGCTGACTATGGGTATCCATCCGAACCGTCCTGAGACAGGATATGGCTATATCCAGGTCGGAAAGGATGATGTAGAAGGGTTTAACCCTGTCAAGACTTTTACAGAAAAGCCGAATGCTGAACTTGCAAAGGTATTCCTCGATAGTGGTGATTTTGTTTGGAATGCGGGTATATTCATTTGGTCGGCAGATACTATTATCCAGGCTTTCCATGAGTGTGCTCCAGATATTGCAATGCGATTTGATGAAGGTATTGGCAAATTCTGTACCGATGAAGAGATGGATTTTATCAATAAGGAATTTCCAGCATGCCCGAATATCTCTATAGACTTTGCCGTGATGGAGAAATATAAGAACGTATTTGTTCAGCGTGTTGACATTGGCTGGAGCGATCTCGGCTCTTGGGGTGCCTTATATGAAAAGGCTCCGAAAAGGGATGACGGAAATGTTTTCAGAAACTGTAAGACTGTTATAAGCAACTGCTCTAATAATATTTTTGCTTCTACAAAGGAAAAACTTATAGTTGCTTCTGGATTGAATAACTATATTGTTGCTGAAAATGACGATATCCTTTTGATTTGTCCTCTTGATGAAGAACAGAAAATCAAGCAGTATGTTAATGAGGTGAAAACCAACTTTGGAGATAAGTATTTGTAATAATCCTTTTGGTTTCATCATTTTAAATCAAAATGAACTTTAAAGTTAATTAAACTGTTGCTCTGGGATTAAATCTCGGAGCAACTTTTTTGAATAATATGTTGGTTGGTTTTAATTGTTTTCAAAAAAAGTAGCAAAGACTTTGCTAAAACAAAAAAAGGCATTATCTTTGCACCGAATTTCTGATTCGGGGTGTAGCACAGTTGGCAGCGCGCCACGTTCGGGACGTGGAGGTCGGAAGTTCGAGTCTTCTCACCCCGACCAGCTAACAAAGAGATGTGTCAATTTTTGATGCATCTCTTTTTGTTTGCTGTAATGCGAATTTGTCTAATCGGTTCTTTAACAAAATATCTTTTAATCAGAAATTCTTTTATTTCAGTTGATATTGATGTATCTTCGCAGTATGAAATCTAAAAAATTCAGTTGGAAAAGTAGGGGGAGGAGTTTTAAGTATGCTTTTTCCGGCATAGTGCGACTTGTTGGCAGCGAGCACAATATGTGGTTGCATTTATCTGCAGCTGTTATTGCAATGGCTCTCGGTTTTGCGCTTTCTATTTCGGCTATGGAGTGGATTGCGATTGTTATATGTATCGGTGCCGTCTTTTCCGCTGAGGCGTTTAACACTGCGATAGAATATCTTGCAGACAGGATTAGTAGCAATTATGACGAGGCTGTTGGCCGTGCAAAAGATGTTGCCGCTGGGGCAGTTCTTTTTTTAGCCGTTGCTTCCGCAGCCGTTGGCGCAATAATTTTCATTCCTAAAATTATAGTTCTATTATGAGGATATTATCAATTTTATTAGTCATTATATTTGCTTTTCCTGTGTTTTCGCAGAAGCAGTATGAGTTGAGTGACGCTCGTAAGGGAGTGAAGGTTTCAGGAGATGTTATTCTTGCCGCTATGCCTTTGGCAACGCTTACTTGTGTTATAATCGAAAAGGACTGGCAGGGGTTGAAGCAAGCCGCTTTTACAACGGCGACCACCCTCGGTGCAACCTATATTCTTAAATATTCCATTAAGAAAACTCGTCCTGACGGTAGCGACAGGCATTCGTTCCCGTCTGCCCATACGAGTATAACCTTTGCAAACGCTGCTTTCTTGCAGCGTCGTTATGGATGGAAGTTTGGAGGACCTGCCTACGCTCTTGCCACTTATGTAGGCTGGAGTCGTACATTTGCCAAAAAGCATGACTGGTGGGACGTTATTACCGGAGCTGCCATAGGTGCAGGCAGTGCTTATATCTTTACACGGCCGTTTGCCCAAAAACATAACTTGTCAGTATGTCCGGTTTCTGACGGAGAGCATTTTGGAATTGTTGCATCTTTTACTTTATAAAAACATGATTGTATATAACACAACTTATCACGCGCATAATGCTATAGCCGAAGAGTTTTTGGCATGGCTTAAATCAAATTATATCCCAAAAGCGGTATGTGATGGAAGGCTTGTTGAACCAAGACTTACAACGGTTATGAATGCAGAGGAGAGCGATGGTATCAACTATTCTTTGCAGTTCCGCTCAGAGTCAACAGATGTTCTCAGAAATTGGTATGAGGAGGTAGGTGATGATTTGCTTGTAGAACTGTCAAATACTTTTGGTCAGAAGGTAGCCGGTTTCTCAACATTGCTTGAGGAGATTGACCTATGATAAGAAAAGAACTCGATTGGGACAGGATTATTATAGGTATTGACCCAGGAACGAATGTTCTCGGCTATGGTCTGCTTGGCATAAAGAAAGGCAAACCTTCGATGATAACAATGGGCGTTTTAATTCTTAACAAGTTTGACGATCATTATATGCGGCTACGTCGCATCTCAGAGAGAATATCGGGAGTCATAGAGCAGTATTTCCCTGATGAAATGGCTCTGGAAGCGCCTTTCTATGGTAAGAATGTCCAATCCATGTTAAAGTTAGGCAGGGCGCAAGGCGTTGCAATGACAGCCGCTCTTCTGCATGATATACCTATTGCAGAGTATGCGCCTTTGAAAGTTAAGCAGTCTATTACAGGTAATGGGGCGGCATCTAAAGAACAGGTTGCAGAGATGTTGCGTAGAATTTTGAATATACCGAGGGAACTTATAGATCCGCATTTGGATGCGACGGACGCACTTGCTGTTGCCCTTTGTCATTTCTATGAGTCAGCACGACCCAAAACATCGCCAGCGTGCAAATCGTGGAAGGAGTTTATTGCAAAAAATCCAGACAAACTGAAAAAGTAATGAATGCCTACTCGAATTTTTCCTTTTATTTGCTGAATTATATCTTAAAGGGGTTGCATAAATTTTATGCAACCCCTCTAAGCAGTTTTTTCACAATATAATCCTACGTCTTTTAATTAGGATGGAATATTCCATAGGAGAACTGCTTTATATGAATAAATAACATTGGTCTTTCCGCAGTTTCTATGTTTTGTACTTTATATAATATATACCCTTCGTTAATCTTATAATCTTATTTCCAGTAGCAAAATTACAACATTTTCATAATATAATTCCTTGTTTATTAAATTTTCAGGACTGAAAACAACTGATTGCAAATTTATTTCAGTATATTTGTAACTGAAAATAACTGATATAAATCCAATAATGAAAGAGCCTATAATAGCCAGGGCGAAATCCCCATTTTCAAATTTGTTTGCAAGGTATAGTGGTGACACGTTTGCAAGGCAACAGTTAACGGTACTTTTGTATTCCGCATTGATAGTCGTTTTCACAGTTCCTTTAAATTTGTTTGGCATAGCAGGCCCGAGTAATAGTGTCTTTGAAACTGTCAATGCCGTGTGGATAGTTGTTATGCTTTTCTTAATAGTACTATTTTATATGCGGAAACTAACGCTACGAAGCACTTTGACGATTCATTTTATCATAGCCCAAACCTGTTTTTGTATTGCAATGTTATATACAGGAATGCAGCCAACGGCAACAAGTGAACCCGAAATAGTTGCTGATATAATGCTTTCAACTGCTGTTGTCTCTTTATCTATGGCTGGATTTCTCAGGTCTGTCCCTTATATTTTGACAGTTATGGCATTAACTGCATATACAGTGGCAGCATTTATGCTTGGTTCTGAAAGTTTGAAAAGTTTTTTGCCGATTTTTGCCATCGTCCTGTTTATTGAGTGCGTATTAGGAGAGAAACTGCTTGTGAGGTCCCGTAGTATAGAGGAGGAGCATAATGTGCTGAAAACAGAAGAAACAAGCATCTTAAATATGCTTGGTTTGGAGAAGCATCAGGCTGTTGCGTTGGCTAAGTTTACGGAAAGTGAACTAACCGAAAATTCGGCTACGGATTTCAATAAAATTCTTGGAAAGGCAGCGAGGCAAAAATTGATAGCAGGTGTTGCCGAACACATACGCAAGGAAAGAATGGATGATGACTGCTTGGCTGAAGTTTTTCCGGAATTGAGTGTGTCTGAGCGTAATATATGTCGTTTGATTCTCCAAGGAAGGAAACAAGGAGATATATGTGCAATTCTACAAACAACAAAAGGAAATGTAACAAGTCAGCGTTCACATATACGCACAAAGTTAGGTGTTCAATCCAAGGAGAATTTGAAGGAGTTTTTGATAAAAAAGATGTCAGAGCACGGTATTGAAGTTTAATTTTCGTTTCGTTTTTTATCTGATTGCAAATTAATTGTTCCTTAGTTTTGATTGATAGAATTTATTGTTAACTTTGCATAACCATTTCTACCTAAAAATATTAACATGAAAAGATTTAAACTTATTAATTTGTTGTTTTCAGCGTTAATGCTGATGTTGCTTATTTCTCCGCAGGCAAAGGCAGAAGGAGAATATGCGTGGCCGGCAAACTATTCCGGCGTTATGCTCCAAGGTTTTTCATGGGATGCATATGATGATTCACAGTGGACAACTCTTGCAAGCCAAGCAGGCGAATTGTCGGACTATTTTGATTTGATTTGGGTTCCAAACAGTGGTAAGTGCAGTTCAAACCCAAGTATGGGTTATAATCCTGTTTATTGGATGAGTAACCACAACTCATCTTTCGGTACTGAAGATGAGTTGAGAGAGATGATTAAAACATTCTCATCATTTGGTACTGGAATTATTGAAGATGTCGTTGTCAACCACAGAGATGGCGTTTCAACATGGACAGATTTTCCAACAGAGACATACAAGGGTGTAACTTACGAATGGGGCCCTTGGGCTATATGCAAGAATGATGAGGTTTCAAAGCAACCAGATCAGGAGCAGCCGACAGGGGCTTACGACACCGGTGACAATTTTGACGGATGCCGTGACCTTGACCACACTAATGCAAAGGTTCAGGAAGGTATCAAGGCATATCTTGATTTCTTGAAGAATGATTTGGGTTATATCGGTTGGAGATACGATATGGTAAAGGGTTTTGGCTCAAAGTTTATTAAGATATATAATGAATCAGCAAAGGCTTCCTATTCAGTAGGTGAATATTGGGACGGTTATGACAATATCGTTAAATGGATTGAGGGAACAGGCCGCACTTCTGCCGCTTTCGACTTCCCATTCAAGTTCCAGGTTAATGACGCATTTGCTGGTATGGACTTTTCGAAACTTGTTTGGAAAAGAAATGGCAGTCTTGACCAGCCTGCAGGGCTTATCCACATGGATACTTATCAAAGATATGCAGTTACATTTATCGACAATCACGACACATATCGTGAGTCAACAAAATTCACAGGTGATGTAGTTGCAGCCAATGCTTATATGCTTTGTAGCCCGGGTACTCCATGCGTTTTCATGAAGCACTGGTTAGGGAAAAAAGCAGATATCAAAAAACTTATCGCAATCCGCAAGTCTGTAGGTATCACAAACCAAAGCAAGGTAACTGTTCTTAGCACATCAAGATCAATGTATGTGGCTAAGGTGACAGGTACAAACGGAGAGTTGGTAATTAAGGTTGGTCGCGGTACATATACACCGTCAGGCTATACATCAGCCGACAGAGTTGCATATAGCGGTGCATATACAATATGGACAAAGGTTGCAATAAAAGATCTTGATACAGTAAGACCAGAAGTGACTTTGACACCAGATAGCGGTATATATATTGGAGGTACAGATGTTACTTTGTCTACAAAAAACGCATCAAAAGACGCGCAGATTATCTATACAACGGATAAGACTACTCCATCATTGACAAATGGAACAAAAGTTAATCCTGGAACAACAATTAAAATCAGCAAGAAGACAACTTTGAAGGCTGTTGTGTGTGAAAATAACAAAGTTGTGTCAACTATTAAGACTGCAACTTATACAACAGAATACTTGCCTGTGACAATCTACTTGTTGAAGCCGAAAACTTGGTCAACTGTAAATTTCTATGCGTGGAGCGATACTTTTGAAGCAGCACAATTGCTCGACAACTGGCCAGGTAAGAATATGGCTACTTCAACAGTCGTTGAAAGCGGAAAAACTTGGTATAAGTGGACAACACCGAAAGAATGCGACGTCGTAAATATAATCTTCAATAACGGAACAGACCAGACTGTTGACATAACAAATATAGAGGGAACTCATTATTTCATCCTCAATGAGCCAGAAGAAGGAAAGGCAATAACAGTTACTGATGTTACTGACATCTACGGTGGGGTAACAGATGTTGCGGCAGAAAATGTGACAGTAAGATATAACGGCAGTGCATTTGTAGTCGAAGGAGCAGAAGACGTTGTTTCAATCAACGTATATAACATGAGCGGTAGCGAGGTTGCTGCTTCTTATAGAAACAACAGCGTTGACGTGCAAGGTTTGCAAAACGGATTCTACCTATATCGTGTAATCCTTTCAAACGGTAAGGTCGCTCAAGGTAAAATCGTTAAAAGATAATGTTCCTAAGCCCTACTGGGCTAAGAATTTATTTCATAGTATGTTTGAGCGGGCAGAGAAGTGATTCTATGCCCGCTTTTAATTTTTTAGTGTCATATTTTCTACAAATCATAATATTTTACGCATTTTTAGGTAAAATTGCGAGCATTTTCCAATTAATAGGTGTAATTTAGCAAATTAAATAAAACGAATTAACCAATATGATAAAGAATAGAAGGCATTGGGTTTTTGTAGCCCTACTGTTATTGATAGCACCGGCATTAATTGTGGCTGCAAAGTCAAAGGAAGAGAAAGATGACATGGATGTATATAGAAATCTGTCAATTTTCAACACCTTGTATAAAGAGTTGGCAATATCGTATGTTGATACTTTTAATCTTGACAAGGCAATGGAAACTGCGATTTCTTCTATGCTCAATGAATTGGACCCATATACAGAGTACATTCCAGCAAAGGATAGGGAAGATTTTTACACTATATCGACAGGTGAGTATGGGGGTATAGGCTCTTATATAATGGCTGCTCCTGGCGGAGGAGTCCTTATTTCTGAACCTTATGAAGGAAGTCCTGCTGCTATTGCTGGTTTGAAACCTGGAGATAAGATTGTTATGATTGATGGAGATTCAACTCTGACATGGACTAATTCACAGGTAAGTGAAAAGTTGAAAGGGCAGGCAAATACCGTTGTCAAGGTTGTTGTTAACCGACCTTATGTCAGCGACAGTATAAAGGCCTTCAACATTACAAGAAAGAAAATACAAATGCCGTCAGTCCCATATTTTAAGGCAATGGATAATGGTATAGGTTATATCCAGTTGACAACATTTAATGAAAACTCTCCCGAAGAGGTGAAAAACGCCTTGCTTGAGTTAAAAAAGGACAAGCGAGTGAAATATATAGTACTTGACCTTCGGAGCAATGGTGGTGGTGTCCTTGAAAGTGCAATTCAGATTGTGAACCTTTTTGTTCCGAAAAATACAGAAGTTCTTCGTACCAAAGGCCGTATAAAGCAAAATGAAAAAATCTACAAGACAACGCAGAAACCGGTAGATAAAGATATTCCGTTGGCTGTTCTTATTGATGGAGGTTCCGCTTCGGCATCAGAGATTGTTGCTGGTTCGTTGCAGGATATGGATAGGGCAATAATAGTAGGAACGCGTTCTTTTGGAAAAGGACTTGTTCAGTCAACACGTCCATTACCTTATGAGAATTTGTTTAAATTGACTATTGCAAAATATTATATCCCAAGCGGGCGTTTGATTCAAGCCATTGACTATTCCCGCCGAAATCCAGATGGTAGTGTTGCCAGAACGCCAGACAGTTTGACAACAGTATTCCATACTGCTCATGGAAGAGAAGTCAGAGATGGTGGTGGCATAACTCCTGATATTACAGTTGATTGGGGCAAAATCAACAGATTGACATTTAATATAATTCGTGATAATTGGGCATTTAATTTTGCAACAAAATTTGCTGCTGAGAATGAATCGATAGCAGCACCAGAAGATTTCAAGATAACAGACAAGATTTTCAATGATTTCAAGAAATTCATTGACCCTAAAAAATTCAATTACGACAAGGTTTGTGAAACAGGCGTTAAGGCTCTTAAAGAAACTGCCGAAGCAGAAGGATATATGAATGATTCGACAAAGAAGGTTTTTGCAGAACTGGAAAAACTGTTGCATCATAACCTTGAGCAGGACCTTGACAATAACCGCAAGGACATTGAGGATATTCTTGCAAGAGAGATTCAGAAGAGGTATTATTATCAAAAAGGTGCAATTATAGAAGGACTTAAAAATGATGTTGCAATGGACACTGTTGCTAAAATTTTTGCTGATAGGGCAAAGTTTGAAGGCATTTTGAGCCCCAAAGATAAAAAGAAATAGATATGGCAAAGATAACAGTTCCAGTGTTGGGCTTGCATTGCGTTGTTTGTGCAAGAAATGTGGAAGCAACGGTAAATGACCTTGATGGTGTTAATTCTGCTAATGTGAATTTTTCTGCGAATACTTTAACTGTAGATTTCGATACGAAAGTTATTACACCTGAAAAGATTAAGACAGCCGTACAGAATCGAGGCTATGATATTGTCATAGAAAATGATGATTCTAATAGACAACAGGCTGAAGATGAAGTGTGCCAGAATATTAGGAAGCGTCTGATAGTTGCATGGATTATAGCAATTCCTGTCGTGGCGATTTCTTTAACGGATTTTGCGGAGACTATTCTTGGAAAAATCGTATGCGCACTGCTTTCAGCGGTAGTGCTTGCATATTCCGGAAAGGACTTTTACATTAGGGCATGGAAGATGCTCAAAAATAAGACGGCAGGCATGGATACTCTTGTGTCAATGTCAACGGCAACTGCATGGTGTTTAAGTTTGCTGCTTTTGCTTTTCCCGGATTTCTTCAGTTCCAATAATGTATATTTTGACTCTGCTGTTATGATTATAGCCTTTGTTCTTACCGGGCATTTTCTTGAAGAGAAGGCTAAGGCGAGTACAACATCGGCAATTAGAAGCCTTGTTGAGCTGCAGCCATCTGTAGCAACGGTTATTGGTGCAGACGGAAAAGAGACAGAAACGGCAATATCTGCTATAAAGGCAGGTGACCACATCCGTGTCAAGCCTGGAAGTCGAATCCCTGTTGACGGAGTAGTGTTTCAAGGCGAATCCTATGTTGATGAAAGTATGCTTACAGGCGAGTCAATGTCAGTTGCAAAGCAGATAGGCGACTATGTCTATGCTGGAACGATGAACGGAAATGGCGGAATGGTAGTGGCTGTTGAAAAGGACTCGGAAAGCACTTTCCTATCGCAAATAGTTGCGATGGTTAAAGAGGCACAAGGCAGTAAGGCTCCTGTTCAGAGAATTGCGGACAGAATAAGCAAGTATTTTACTGCAATTGTTATTGTCGTTTCGCTTATAACCCTCGCTATATGGCTTATAGTCGGAGGTGCAGCATATATCCCTACTGCTATTATATGTGCGGTTTCAGTTCTTGTCATTGCCTGTCCTTGTGCTTTGGGACTTGCTACTCCAACTGCGATTACTGTAGGTATCGGCAAGGCTGCTGAGAATCATATTTTGATCAAAGATGCAACTGCTTTGGAAAAGACAGGTAAAGTTTCTCTTGTTGTCTTTGATAAAACCGGCACAATAACTGAAGGAAAGCCAACTGTTGTCTCCATGCGTAGAAATATTCATACAACAGATAAAAATCTGGGGGTGCTTTTGGCTATGGAAACACTTTCAGAACACCCTCTTGCTGCAACTATAGTTGCTCATTTGAAGATGCAGGAAGTCGCTTCTGGGAAAGTGGAGAACTTTAAGGTTGTATATGGCAAAGGTGTGGAAGCTATTTCTGAAGGAGAGAAGTATTGGGCAGGAAGTGAAAGGTTTGCAATAGAAAAAGAAGTTGATGTTAAGTCAGTTGCCAATACGGGTGGAACAACAGTATTCTTTGGAAAAGGAACCGAAGTCCTTGCAACAATAACACTTGCTGACAAGATAAAAGATACATCTATCGTTGCTATTGATAAATTACGCAAAATGGGTATACGAACAGTTATGCTTACAGGAGATAGTAAGGCTGCCGCTGCCATTGTTGCAAATGATGCCGATTTTACAGAGTATCATTCCGAAATGCTGCCTGGTGATAAAGATGCTTATGTACGTCACCGTCAGTCTGAAGGAAGAATAGTTGCTATGGTTGGTGATGGTATTAACGACTCTCAGGCGCTTGCTCGTGCCGATGTTAGTATTGCTATGGGAACAGGTACGGATGTTGCCATAGAAACTTCGATGATGACCTTGACGTCTTCTGACTTAAGATTGCTCCCTAAGGCTATACAACTTTCAAGGAGAACGATGAGAACTGTCAAAGAAAACCTTTTCTGGGCTTTTATTTATAATGTTATAGGAATACCAGTAGCAGCTGGCCTACTTTTCCCGATAATGGGTGTTACTCTTGACCCTATGTGGGCAAGTGCTGCAATGGCTGTAAGTTCAATAACGGTAGTTTTAAATAGCCTAAGGCTGAAACTTACAAGATAGTGGGGTGTGTCATAATTGCAAACTGCTTCGTCGCTTTCGAAATTCTACGTTAGTCATTGTACTATTAATAAAACCCTTTGCTCCTACAGAGCGTTTTCCTTTGACTAATGCTTACCTGAGGAGCTGCCCCAGGCTGGCGAATCGTTGGGCTTTCAGCCCGCAAATTTGAATGTTTTTGATTCCGCAATCGTGGACGCTAATTCAAAGCGTCCCTACTGTGGCCTGGTTGTAAGATGTTTATAATCAATTAACTGTAGGAACGAAATGGTGCAAAACGCGGACGCTTTGAATAAGCGTCCGCGTTTTGCAATAGGTAAAATATCAGTTTTTTGTATCAGAATATTGCAAATACCTTAGTATTCGAGTTTAACGTTGTCAATCCACATCGTTTGTCCGAGGGTGCCTTCGTATGCGGTACCGCATCCTGCAGAGAACATTACCATTAAGTGTGTTGGTTTAGCATTTGCGTCGTCCCAGCCAATTTCGTGTACTTCCACCATTTCTCCTTTACTGTTTGTTGCGTAGTATGGTCTGTCCTTGGAAATAAGTCCCATATAAGGTTTGAAGAACGGTTCGTGAGTGATATCTCCGTAATGCACTTCCAATTTGTGCCCGTTTACCCAACCTGTGCTTTTTGTGAATCGTTCACGTCCAGTTGCAATACGCTTGGCAAAAATGTTGCCATCTTTATCCTCCCATCTTCTTTGGAGAATTATGAATGTTTCGCAAGCGTTTTGTTTGTTGAGTACTTTCTGTTTGCCAAAACCACTTGCGTAAATCATTTTAACTCCGGCAGGAATATGCACTTTATAGTCATAAATCAGGTATTTAGGTCTCTTGTTGAATTCGATGCCCATATCGAGTTTACTGTATGGGTTTTTTGTACTTTTAACTGGTTCAACCATTCTTCCAAGGTATGCGCTTCCTGAAGCAAGAACGTCGATATTGATTAGGCCGATAACCTTAACATGTTCGAAGACCGTTGTTAGTTTCATACAGAAGTTACCGTTTCCTCTATTGTCAGGAAAAACAGAGTTGCTGCCTTTTGAAACGCCTGCAACTTTAGCATAAACATTCGAAGTTGCCCAAGGGGAGCCTCCCATATTGCTGTATGCTTTGTTACCATTAATTGTTTGAGTCGGTCCAACCTCGTAAAGAGTTTTTGCGGCACCACCAATAATGCCTGATTCCTTAATGTTTCGTTTAATCCATGACTGGAAATCACCGTATTTGATTTTTTCTACTTGTGCTGTCGAAATTAGAGTGGTTGCTATCATTAATGCAACAAATAGTATTTTTCTTTTCATAACATTGATATTAAAAACTACCAAAATTATAACTTTTTTATCAAAAAATAAAGCAATGATATGCTAAACATTATAAAATGAGAAATTTTGAACTGTCAATTATACTTTTTGACTGTTTTTTGATAGAATGGAAAGAGCTGTTCGGTGATATAAAGTTTTTTATATCAGAGGAAAGGCTATAAATACAATAAAAAATGCTTTTTTTTGTATTTTTTTATAAAAGAGAGTTGTAATTGATATTTTTTTGTTATTTTTGAAGTTCCATCATAATCTAAATTTGCGAAGAAAAACCTATAAAACTATGAGACGAATAATTATTTTAACCTTAGCCACAATAGTGGCAATTCCGCTTTTGTTTTCACAGCAAAAGCGATATCCTGTTTTCGGTGTAGCGTTCTACAATCTGGAAAACTTGTTTGATACCATTAACAACAATGGCAAGTATGATAAGGAATTTTCTCCTGAAGGACAACGTCAGTGGGACGGAAAAAAGTACTGGAGCAAAGTGCACAATATGGCTTTTGCTATCAGTAAATTGAAAACAGATATAACTCCTATGGGTCCAGCGATTATAGGCGTTTCTGAAATTGAGAATATTACAGTCCTTCAAGACTTGGTTAAGGATCCTCAGATAAAGGATAAAAATTATCAAATCGTTCATCACAATTCACCAGACCGTCGTGGCATTGATGTGGGACTGCTCTATAATCCACGGTTATTCCGTGTTTTGAATGTTACGCATCATTCTTTGAATATACCTGATATGCCTTATTTTCGCACTCGTGATCAGACCTGCGTGACAGGTTTGCTTGCTGGTGATAAGGTCAGTATCATTGTTAACCACTGGCCGTCGCGCTCAGGAGGAGAGGCATCATCCCGCCATTTAAGAGTTGCAGCAGCGCAATTGTGCAAGCACATTGCAGACTCAGTTCTTGCAACAGACCCTAACCAGGGAGTTATCATAATGGGTGACTTGAACGATGACCCATTCAATGAAAGTTGTGCGGAAGTACTTGGTGCAGTTAAAAAGCATAAAGATGCTAAAGAGGGCGGTTTCTTTAATCCGTTTTGGGAAGTTCTCGATAAAGGTATAGGGACACTTGCTTATAAGGGACAGTGGAATCTTTTTGACCAAATAATAATTAATTCCAATCTTGTGGGAAAAGACAGAAGCCATTTGAAATATTTTAAGTGCAAGGTTCATAACGATGTCCCTGAAATGAAGACAACAGAGGGGGACCGCAAAGGCTATCCGTTGAGAACATACTCTGGTGGAGTTTTCCTCAATGGTTTTAGCGATCACTTTCCTACACAGATTTTCCTGACAAAAGAAATCATTGTAAAAAACAAATAATAATTAATTAACCCGTAGTTTTATTATGAAAGTCAAACTATTTTTATTGCTACTCATCTCTATAGTGCTGCCGGTATCTGCACAGAATACCGGGGTCAGGGGTGTTGTAGTTGACGCCGGATCTGGCATGCCGGTTGCGGGTGCTACTGTTCTCTTGCAGGAGCAAGGGATTAGTGCAACTACCGGACCTGCCGGCGATTTCCTAATTTCTAATGCAACGCCGGGAAAAGAGACTGTTAACGTTATTGCATACGGTTATTCTGATTTTATCAAGGAACTTACAATTATTAGTAATGTTGTAGAGGAACTTGGAGAAATAAAAATCGAGGCAAGCGAAGAAGGCTCTTATTTCACCGACGGCACACTTATGTTAGATGAGCACCAATTGGAAGATGAGGAAGGTAACGACCAGTCTATTGGAATGCTTTCAGGTGCGTCTGACAATGTCTATTATTCGGCATCAAATTATGATTTCAGTACAATGCGTTTCCGTTTTCGTGGATATGATTCTGAATATTCACAAATGTTTATAAACGGTGCACAATTTACTGACGCAGTTAGAGGCCGCTTCAGTTACTCAATGCTTGGCGGTATGAACCAGGCTTTCAAGAACAAGTCTATCAGCGTTGGTCTTGCTAACAGCAATTTCTCTCTTGGAGAAATTGGTGGTGCAACAAATATCAACACTAATGCAGCAGATTACGCTCCTGGTTTCCGCGGTACCGTTTCATATACAAACGGTGCATATATGCTTCGCGGTATGATTACCTACTCAACAGGTCTCCGCAAAAACGGCTGGGCATTCACAATGTCGGCTATCGGAAGATATAGCAAGGAAGGTATTACAGAAGGTACATTCTACCATTCGGGAGGTCTTTTCCTTTCTTTGGAAAAAGTTTTCAACAAGAACCACAGCCTAAGCATTACAGCATTTGGTGCTCCAACAGAAAGAGCAACAAGTTCTGCTTCTTATGAAGAGGCTTATCAGTTGGCTGATTCTTATATGTATAACCCTAACTGGGGTTGGTTTGAAGGAGAAAAACGCTCTGCAAAAATTGTGGAGTCTTTTGACCCTACTGTCATTGTTAATTGGACTTGGAAACCAAAATCTGGAACAACGTTGACAACAGCAGGTGCATTCCGCTATTCAATGTACTCATCTTCTGCAATTAATTGGGCTAACGTTGCTGACCCGAGACCTGACTATTACCGCCGACTCCCGTCATACTATAAAGATAGTCCAGAGGCTTTTGAATTATATACAAACCTTTGGCAAAATGATGAGAACATGCGTCAACTTGACTGGTATGCAATGTATAACGCAAACGCTTATGACCTTAACAGGCCGCAAGGCGATTACAAGGGCTCTAACTATATCCTTGAAAACCGTCACAGCAACCAGAAGAACGCTATCTTCAACTCTACTCTTAACCATCGTATCAATGACTTTATGACATTGCAGGCCGGCGTTGGTTTTAACTATACCCAAGCATCTTACTATAAGACAGTTAGAGACCTTATGGGTGGATGCTACTGGTTGGATACAGACAAATATGCTGAGCGCGACTTCCCTGACAATAAGGATATGCTTCAAAACGACTTGAACAATCCTAACCGTCAAGTAAAGAAAGGCGACAGATTCGGATATGACTATAATATCAATTCAATTATTGCAAATATCTGGTTGCAGAATAACATTAACCTCGCTCATTGGGACATCAACTATGGTGTGAGAGCATCTTATACTCAGTTCCAACGCGATGGAAAGATGAAGAATGGTCGTGCTCCTGAAAACTCTTTCGGCTTGGGAGAACGTCACAAATTCGGCAACGCAATGGCAAAAGTGGGCGCAACTTACAAAATCGACGGCCGCAATGCTTTCACGCTTAACGCTTCTTACGGTTCGCGTGCTCCATACGCCAATAACGTATATATCGCTCCTCGTGTGAAGGATACTGCTATCGATTATGATAATGAGAATGTATTGTCAGCAGACCTTTCTTATACTTTCAGTTATCAAAAGTTCCACGGTGCAATTACCGGTTTCTGGACTAATTTCTACGATGCAGTTGAAAGGACAGCATTCTACGACGATGGTTTGTCAACATTTGTAAACTATGCTTTGACAGGGGTTGATAAAACTTACAAAGGTGTTGAGTTGGGTATTGCTTACAAGATTCTTCCTGATTTGACATTGACTGCTGCCGGAACAATCTCCAAATATCAGTACAAGAACCGCCCAACTGCACTAAGAAGTGCTGAAAACGGGGCTATCGATGACCAGATGAATACTGTTTATTTGAAGAACTATTATGTTAGCGGAGTGCCTCAGACAGCAGGTTCGCTTTCTTTGAACTACAATGCCCCGAAGATGTGGTTCCTTGAGTTGAATGCTGTTTGGATGGGTGATGCCTATATCCAACTTTCTCCTCTCCGCCACATGGAAATGGAAGGTTTGAGTTCTTTTGTTGAAAATGAGCAGCAATTCTATGACAAGATAGAGGAAATTACTCGTCAGGAAAAGTTGAGAGATGTATTCTTGCTAAATGCGAGCGTTGGTAAGGTTATCTATATTAACCGCAAACTTTCTCTTAATTTTAACTTGAGCGTAAACAATATTCTCAACAAGAAAAATATTCAGACAGGCGGTTTCCAACAAAACAGGTTTGACTATACAAACTATGATGTTAATAAATACGCCAACAAATATTACTACACACAAGGCATCAAAGTATTTGCCAACGTGGGTATCAGATTCTAACACAAACGATAACAATAAAAGAAAAATAAAGATATGAAACACTTTAAATTATATCTTACAGCGTTGCTTTTCGCTGCGGCAGGTATCACAAGCTGCGAAGATGATTGGGATACCCCTCCGATGTATGTTCCGCAAGCAACCATTGAGGCAAATACCTCTATCTATGACTTGAAGAACCAGTATTGGTTTGATGACAACAATGGTGTTGACACTGTTGGCTTAACCGCAAGTGGAGAGCATGTTGTTATCAAGGGTCGCGTGATTTCTTCTGACGAGGCTGGTAATGTTTACAAGAATCTCGTTATCCAAGACGAAACAGCGGCAATCACGTTCTCTATTAACCAAAACAGTCTTTACACATTCTATCGACCAGGTCAGGAAATAGTTATCGACGTTACGGACATGTATATCGGTAAATATGCAGGATTGCAGCAGTTTGGTATGCCGGAATATAAGGAGCAATTCGGTTGGCAAACAACATTTATGCCTCTTGAGCATTTCAAACTACACGCTCAGCCTAATGGCATGCCAGAGCCTGACAAAATAAATACTATTGTAACAACGATTGGAGAATTGCCAACAACAAAAGAAGGTATTATCAAGATGCAAAGCCAACTCGTTCGCTTTGAAAACGTTAAGTTTGAAAACGGTGGTAAGGCTACATTCGCTGAAGAAGAGGTGACTAAGTCGCAAAACATCACTGATGGAAATGGAACTATTGCTGTTCGTACAAGCGGTTACGCTAATTTCTATTCAAAGATTCTTCCTGTTGGCGAAGGTTCTGTTACTGGTATTCTTGGATATTTCAATGGCAGTTGGCAGTTGACTTTGCGCTCATACGAAGACTGCGATTTCCCAGAACCTGAAGAAGGCTCTGAATTCAAACCGTTTAGTGTTGCTTCTGCTGTTGCTGCGCAAGGTCAAGGCAAGAGTGGTTGGGTAAAAGGCTATATCGTTGGCGCTTTGGCTCCTGGAAAGTCAGAAATAACTTCAAATAGCGATATTGAATGGAAGGCTCCGTTTACATTGCCTAACACTATCGTTATTGCTGATGCCCCTAATGTTAATGACTATACTAAGTGTATCGTTATGGACTTGGCTCAAGGTTCTGAGTTAAGAGAAAAAGTGAATTTGCCAGTTAATCCTGATAACCTCGGCGCTGAAATATCATTGAAGGGTAACTTGGAAAAGGTTTATGGTATGGCTGGTATTACTGGCAACGGCGGTTCTGCAGGCGAATTTATCTTCACAAGCATTGCTGCCGTAACTTCTATCGATGAAAACTTTGACACATATTCAAACGAAATCAATAATCTTGTTGCTAAAGGCTGGACTTTGCAGAGGGTTAAAGGTAACAAGGACTGGTTCTTGAAGTTTTTTGACAAGGACAACAATACCTATGCTTCTGTTACTGGATTTAAGGGTAAGGCTCCTTTTGATACTTGGTTGATAACTCCTGCTATAAATGTTAGCGGACTTGCTGAAAAGGTGCTTAACTTCCGTGCTCAAGTAAATGGTTATGGTAACAAAACGTCTGTTTTCGAAGTATACGTCCTTACTTCAAACAATCCTGCTGATCCTAACTGTCAGATGACTAAACTTAACGTTAAGTTGCCAGTTGCTCCAGGTTCAGGTTATAGTGAGTGGGTGAACTCTGGTAATATCGACTTGAGTGCTTATTCTGGCAAAATCTGGATTGGTTGGAGATATCAGGCAACAGAAGATGCTGAATATGCAACTTGGTGTATTGACGACGTTCTTGTAGGTAAGAAGGGTGCTGATGCTCCTATCGTTTCTGATAATGACGGTTCAGCCGCGAAACCTTACACTGCCGCAGATATCGTTGGTGGCGTAGCCGGTAATGATGTTTGGGCTACTGGTTATATTGTTGGTTACGCTTCTACATCTGACGCTGCATCTTCTGCTGTGTTCGGCAGCGAAGGGGCAAAGAGACTTAATGTTCTTGTTGCAGACTCTCCAGATGTTAAGGACGTTACTAAATGCTACTCTGTAGGCTTCTCCTCTGGTCCAATCCGCGACGCTCTTAACTTGCAGGATAACCCAAAAATGCTTGGCCAGAAGATTACTGTAAAAGGTGATTTGATGAAAGTATTCGGTATCAATGGCATTAAGGAATTGAAGGAATTTAAGAAGTAAAAATTAGGTAAATTAGTAAATGGGTTGTGTCAATTTTTTGATGCAACCCATTTTTTTGTGAATAGGTAAAATGTTTTGGATATCGTCTGCGCAGTTAGAATAAAATTCACAAACTGCTGTATGAAATTGGCGTAAGGTTAATATAGGGTTTGTTTTTAATCGAGCCACCTCGCACGAGAGCAAAGAGCCAGTTCTTGTAATATTGCAAAAGCGGTAGCAAACGGTTGCCCATAAAATATGTAGCACATTATTACAAATAAAAAAAGACCGAAATAATTCGGTCTTTTTTGCGGTGCGGACGGGACTCGAACCCGCGACCCCATGCGTGACAGGCATGTA
>Tibetan_p1__coassemble_150_pt1 | contig 43894 bp, 38 predicted proteins | sample Tibetan_p1__metabat2_low_PE_010 | metagenome-assembled genome bin Tibetan_p1 | reverse complement strand
TGCTAATGACAGTTTCTTATTTTAAGCGGTGCGTGATAATTGGCAATCTGCGTCGAAAAATATAGTACCTATATTTCCTATGTATACTAAAATAAAAAACTCCCCAATTGGGGAGTTTTTTATTTTGCGATTTGGCGTTCTGTCAGGAATTCAGCGAAGATTGTTGCGGCTGTTTCTACCATTTTAGAGCAAGGGCGCTTTTTGTAGTATTCCGCTGTTCTTGCTTCTGGGGTTGGCGGTGTTGCTGCTTTTGGCTTCAGTCCGAGCAGTTCCGCACAAATCATAGAACCGTTTATTTCCTCAAATTTTTTTCCTAATTCCTGTACCGTTGCGTAGTTAAATCCTTTTCCTTCACGGTCTGCCGGGTCGGTTGCTCCAGTCTCCAGCCCTGCAAGTAAAAACATTCCGCACGCAGCACCGCAAGTTTGACGCATTCTGCCGATACCGCCTCCGAAAGATGCTGCCATGCGAACGGCAAGTTGCTCATCAATGCCGTACAGGTCGGCAAAAGCCGCTACAACCGACTGCGAGCAGTTATAACCTTTTTTGAAATTCTCTACGGCTTTTTCTATTCTGTCTTCAAACATGATTTAGAAATTTATTTGTACTTCAACCGGGCAGTGGTCTGACCCGAAAATCTCAGTATGGATAGTTGCACTCTCGAGTAGGTCGTTGATTCTTGAAGAGGCGAGGAAATAGTCTATTCTCCAACCTGCGTTCTTAGCGCGAGCCTGGAAACGGTATGACCACCAAGAGTAAATTTCGGTTTTGTCAGGGTAAAAATATCTGAAAGTATCTGTAAAACCGCTATCAAGAAGAATAGAGAATTTTTCTCTTTCCTCATCGGTAAAGCCCGCGTTTTTGCGGTTTGTCTTTGGGTTCTTAAGATCGATTTCTTTGTGAGCAACATTTAAGTCTCCGCAAACAACAACGGGTTTCTTTTTGTCAAGTTCGTGAAGGTATTTTCTGAACTCCTCTTCCCATTCCATACGGTATTGAAGGCGTTTTAGACCGTCTTGAGAGTTAGGGGTGTAAACGGTGACAAGGTAAAATTTCTCCATTTCGAGAGTGATTACTCTGCCCTCCTTGTCATGCTCTTCCTTATTGATGCCGTAAGCAACGGAGATTGGCTTATGCTTTGTAAAGATAGCCGTACCCGAATAGCCCTTTTTTTCGGCATAATTCCAGTAAGATTCATAACCATCAAAAGCGAGGTCCAGTTGGCCTGCTTGCATTTTCGTTTCCTGTAGGCAGAAAAAATCAGCATCAAGATTTTTGAAAATATCGCTGAAGCCCTTATCATTGCAGGCACGTAGCCCGTTAACATTCCAAGAGATAAATTTCATTGTTTCCATTTATTTATATTGCAAAGATAGTGCAAGCGAGAGCATAAACAAAATGCAAAACGAAGTTTTGTTATTTTGGGTATTGCTGAACCGCTCCTGTCTATTTAAGTTAACTTGCAAATGTTGAAATAACTTTTTTAGAGGAATGTTTTTTAGTGTGGGGTAGAAATTGTAATTTTGTAGAAGAAGCGATAAGAGTTGTTTCCGTAGTAAATTTATTTGTTATGACAATATTAAAAGAGGGTTTGCCTGTTGCTTTATGTTCAGACCACGCTGGGTTTGAGACAAAACAGGCTGTTATAGAGTATTTGAAGTCTCAAGGCATTGAGTATAAGGATTTTGGTACTTATTCAACAGATAGTTGTGACTATCCTGATTTTGCGCACCTTTGTGCAAATGCTGTTGAGTCAGGCGAGTGCTATCCGGGTATTGCTATCTGTGGCAGCGGTGAGGGCATCAATATCACATTGAACAAACATCAGGGTATCCGTGCTGCTCTTTGCTGGATTCCGGAAATTGCAGAGTTGGCGAGAAAGCATAACGATGCCAACGTTCTTTCAATGCCGGGTCGCTTTGTTACTAACGAGCAGGCTTTGGAAATGGTAAAGACTTTCCTTTCAACAGAGTTTGAGGGCGGTCGCCACCAACGCCGTATAGACAAAATTCCGTGCAAATAAGATGCTTTTTAGGATAAACCAAGGGTCGTGTTGAATATAATCAACGCGGCTCTTTGTTTTTGGGTGGGTATATTTGGTGCATTTTCTTAGTTTTTAACTGCGGTGATGCCTTTAGTTACGCATAAAAGTCGTATCTTCGCAGTCTAAAACGGTTTGTAAAGGAGATGCGTCGTAGATTACAGTGGGTTTTTTTGCAGGCAATGGCGATTGTTGCCCTACTTGTCGTATCTTCTTGTAATGCCACGAAACACATTCCTGATGGTAAATATCTGCTTAATAAGGTCCGTATAGAAGTTGATGACAACTCTTTCAATAAAAAGGAGTTGAAAAACTATCTTCGTCAAACTCCCAACCATGAAATTCTCGGTGGGGTAAAGTTCCAGTTGGCTATCTATAACTGGTCTGGTAAAGACAGTACGAAATGGTATAACAAGTGGGTGCGTAAGTTGGGTCAGCCACCTGTTATCTATGACCCGTCGCTTACAGAGGCGTCAAAGTCGCAGTTGAGGCTTGCCCTGATAAACAAGGGGTATATGGATGCTACCGTTGAAGCAGATACTGTTTCCAAAGGTAAGAAAATGCAAGTCGATTATAGGATAAAGGCTGGCGAACCGCATTATATCAACAGTCTTGAGTATGAAATACCTGATGATACTATCCGTAGCCTTATTTTACAGGATTCAACAAAGTTGCTTTTGAAGGAGAAGGCTCTTTTTGATCGCAACGTTATGGAGCAGGAGCGAGTTGGAATTGCCGACCGTCTCCGTTATAATGGTTATTTTGGATTTAGTAAGGATTACATTACCTATACTGCTGATACGACAGAAAACAGCAAGACTGTTGACCTGGTGTTAAAAGTTAAACCGCCATATCAAAATCGAATAGAAGGTTATGAGGTCCATGAGCCTTTCTATATTCGCAAGGTTTACGTTATCACCGATTTTGACCCGTCAACGGAGAAGCAGTTGTCGAATTACAGGCTTTTGCCGTCAGAGGAGTATAAGGGCGTTAACATAATCTATGGCGAAGAGAAGTATCTCCGCGCAAACATAATTGACGATAACTGCTTTATCAAGGTCGGGGAGAAATATAATTCCACTGATGTTGACCGCACATATCAGTCGTTTGGTCGTCTTGGCATATTGAAATATATCAATATCTCTTTCGAAGCTGTTGGTAGAGAGGACGGCAGGTTGATGCTTGATGCATTTATTTTATTGACAAAAGGCAAGTCGCAAACGGTATCTGTATCGCTTGAAGGTACAAATTCAGAGGGCGATTTGGGATTCGGTATTGCAACAACATATCAGCATAGGAATATTGCCAGAGGTTCTGAAACTTTGTCGGCGAAGTTCGGTATTAATTATGAAAGTATTTCCGGCGATATGTCGGGTCTGATTAACAACAGGTATGCGGAATATTCTGGAGAGGTTAATATTAATTTTCCGAAGTTTATATTCCCATTTCTGAAGAAGTCGTTCCGTCAGAAAATCAGAGCAAATACTGAATTCGGAACGTCGTTTACTTATCAGGAGCGACCGGAATATACCCGTGTTATTGCTGGTGCAGGCTGGAAGTACAAGTGGACAGAGCGAGGCAGTATGATTAACCATGTCTTTGACTTGCTTGATATCAATTATGTCTATCTTCCGAAGAAAACAGATTCCTTCCTCGATGAGATTGCCCCTGATAATCCATTGTTGAGGTACTCTTATGAGGATCACTTTATTATGCGTACTGGTTACTCATTCTACTATACCAACAAGCAGAGCTCAACAGGTATTGGTAACGTTGTCTATCAGCCGAATATCTACACATTCAGGGCTGGTATTGAGACGGCAGGAAACCTTCTTTTTGGTATATCTCGTTTGTCCAAGCAGAAAAAAGATCCAAATGCCCAAGCATATAAGATTTTTGGCATTCAGTATTCGCAATATGTTAAGTTGAATGCCGATTATTCGTTAAATCACTCGTTTGACCGCCGTAATTCACTGGTTTTTCATATTGGAGCAGGAGTTGCCATTCCATACGGCAATACAACCATATTGCCATTTGAAAAGCGGTTCTATGCTGGTGGTGCAAATAGCGTTCGCGGTTGGTCGGTTCGTACTCTTGGTCCGGGTTCTTATAATGCAAATAACTCTGTTTCTTCTTTTATGGAGCAGTGTGGTGATATTCGGTTGGATATGAATGTTGAATATCGTGCAAAATTGTTTTGGGTATTTGAGTTGGCAGCATTTATAGATGCCGGTAACGTTTGGACCATTAGATATTATGAGAACCAGCCGGGTGGTGAGTTTAAATTAAATGAGTTTTACAAGCAGATAGCGGCTGCTTACGGACTTGGTTTGCGTATGAACTTTAACTATTTTCTTTTGCGGTTGGATTGTGGTATGAAGGCTTTTAATCCCGCAAAAGGTCAAGAGAGGGTACCGCTTATTCATCCTGATTTCAAGCGTGATTTTGCAGTCCATTTTTCTATAGGTTATCCATTCTAATTATTGATTGTTATGAAAAAGTTGGTTATTTTTGACCTTGATGGAACATTGATTAATTCGATAAAAGACCTTGGTGCGGCAACCAATTATGCACTCGGAAAGCACGGCTATCCGCAACACTCTTTGGAAGCATATCCAATGTTTGTTGGTAATGGTGTTAATAAGTTGATTGAGCGGGCACTTCCAGTTGAAAGCAGGTCTGAGAAAACTATTCTTAACTTGAGAAAGGATTTTACAGAATATTATGATGTGCATAATACAGATTACACAGTTCCTTATGAAGGAATGGTTTCATTGCTTGATAATTTGAAAGAAGAAGGCTTGATGGTTGCAGTTGCATCAAATAAATATGAGGCTGCAACAGTCAAGTTAGTACATCATTTTTTTCCAAAAATTGAATTTGTTGCTATTTGTGGTCAGAAAGATGGCGTTCCAGTAAAGCCAGATCCGTCGATTGTTTTTGAAATATTGTCGGTTGCTGGCGTTAGAAAGCAGGATACTCTTTATGTTGGAGATTCGGGAGTTGATATGGAGACAGCACGTCGTGCTTGCGTTGATTCCGTAGGGGTAACGTGGGGTTTTCGCAGTATTGCAGAATTGCAGGAAGCAAATGCCGGGACAATTGTCAGCAAAGCAGAAGAAATCTTTGATATTGCAATGCAAGAGTAATTAGTGCTGTTTTTATGGAAAAATCACAGTCAGCAGGCAAAACATTTTATTTTGTCCTTTTCTCTATGGGCTTTGCACATTTGCTGAACGATATGATTCAGTCTGTAGTGCCTGCCATTTATCCCATATTAAAGGATGAGTATAATCTTTCTTTTGTTCAGATAGGAATTATAACGCTTGTCTTTCAGTTGACCTCATCGTTGCTACAGCCTGTTGTTGGCTGGTATGCAGATAAGCATCCGAGACCTTATTCACTTGCGTGTGGAATGGTTTCTACACTTATAGGTCTTTGTTTGCTTTCTATAGCCAATAGTTTCTTGTTCGTATTATTTTCTGTTGCGATTATTGGTTGCGGTTCATCGGTATTTCATCCAGAGGCTTCTCGTGTGGCACAGATGGCGTCGGGAGGAAGAAAGAGCTTTGCCCAGTCAATATTTCAGGTAGGAGGCAATGGCGGTAGTGCATTTGGTCCGCTTGTTGCAGCGTTGGTTGTTCTGCCTTTCGGGCAGTCCGCTATCGGTTGGTTCTCTATTTTGGCGTTGCTTGCCATATTGGTTCTGTATAGAGTGGGGAGATGGTATAGTGTGCGTATTAGAGAAGGACTTGCCCGACGAGTGCTGAGTGTCTCCAAATCCGTTTTGTTGCCAAAATCAGTAGTAAGAAAATCGCTTGCAATATTGGTTATACTGATATTTTCAAAGTATTTCTATATTGCTTGTATGACCAATTATTTTACATTCTTCCTTATCGAGAAGTTCTCGGTTAGCATTCAGCATTCCCAGTTCTATCTTTTTGCCTTTTTGGGAGCCTTGGCAGTAGGAACCGTAGTTGGAGGCATCCTGGGCGACAAATATGGCAGGAAGTATGTTATTTTGTGGTCAATTTTTGGGGCTGCTCCATTCACACTTCTCTTACCTTATGTTGATTTGTGGTTGACAATAGTTCTCTCCATTCTGGCAGGATTTATAATTGCCTCTGCCTTTTCTGCAATTCTTGTATATGCAACTGATTTGATGCCAGATAAAGTCGGTATGATTGCCGGCATATTCTTTGGATTGATGTTTGGAATAGGAGGACTCGGTTCGGCCTTGTTCGGTTGGATGGCTGATTATACCGGCATTGAGTTTGTTTTTCGTGTTAGTACTATTCTTCCCTTGATTGGAGGAATTGCGTGGTTCTTGCCGAATTTGAATGGAAGTAAGGCTCTTTAGGGCCGATTCGCGAGCGTTATAAAAACAAAAAAGGAACTTTTTCCCAAAGTCCCTTCCTCTATAGGTTTCCAATAGGTATAAATTATTAAGGTAAAAAAGATTGTTTTAGGTTTGTGCGACAAAGGTCACCCTTTATTTCAGATATTGCAAGCAAAAAAATATGTTTTGTAACATAGTTTTTTAGTTAATAATTGCAATAAAGTATTTAATTGATTGAAATATAGAGATATGCAATAATTTGTGAAAAAATCACTAAAAGTTAAAAAACCTTTAATTTGTGGATTTGACTGAACTTTTGTCAAAAAAATCTTTTTCTGAAAATATTTTTAAAGAAATGTCATGACCGTCGAAAACTGCGTAAGTAAATTCAGAAATCCAGTCGCCGAGGATAATCATTCGAGAAATTTCACTGACTTTTTTATCAATTGCAACGTGTCTGTGTCCGAACACGAAGTAGTCTATCTTTTCCTCGCTCGGATAGTTCTTTGCAAATGTTTCTAAAATCTCATTATCTCCGTAGCCTGTACTGGTGTCGCTCTTTCTGCTGCTGTGCGACCAGTTTAGGGCAAAAGGAATTGTCCAGCGCGGGTGTATGCCAGAGTATATTTTCTGGCAGAATTTGTTTCGGAATAGAGCCCTAAGCATTTTAAATGATTTAGGGTGGTTTCCCACTCCGTCGCCGTGGGCAAGATAGAATTTCTTCCCATCGATAACCTTTATTAAAGAACCGTCGGTAATGTCAACACCCAATTCATTCGGCAGATAGTCGAAAATCCATATATCGTGGTTACCGATGAACCAGTGCACCTTTATACCTGCGTCGGTAAGTTCTGCAATCTTGCCAAAGAAGCGCACAAAGCCACGCGGAACAACGTACCTGTATTCAAACCAATAGTCAAGGATGTCGCCAAGAAGGTAAATTTCCTTAGCATCCTCTTTTATTGAGTCGAGAAAGCGGATAATTCTGCGTTCCTGTCCGTGCTTGTCGCTTATGTAACTTGCTCCAAGGTGGAAGTCTGATAGAAAGTATGTCTTTGTCCGGTTCTGCATAGGTTAAAGAAAACCGAGTTCAAGTTTAGCCTCTTCCGACATCATCTCCTGGTTCCATTCCGGTTCGAATACGAGGTTGATGTCAACACTTGTAACACCTTCAACGCTTTCGACCTTCATGCGAACGTCTTCAAAGATAAAGTCTGCAGCGGGGCAGTTAGGAGCGGTAAGAGTCATATCGATAGCAACGTGACCGTTATCGTCAACGTCGATTTTATAAACCAGTCCGAGTTCGTAAACGTCCACAGGTATTTCCGGGTCATAGACCGTCTTGAGCATTCTGATAATGCCCTCTTCTATTTGCAATTTGCTGTTTGTATCCATATTGGTACAAAGATAGTGCAAACCGAATACAAAACAAAAAATGCTTGTGTTTTTTGTTTTGTTGAGGTGAAGCCTACCTTGCGCATAGCGAAAGATAGTGAAAGGTGAGTGCAGAAAAAAGCAAAAACGCAGTTTTTAGTTTTTTTGCCGAACCGCATCCTATATTGGGCGTAACCAAAGATAACACAAACCGAGAGGAGAAAAAACAAGTTTACTTGATTTTTTATCCCGAGGTGCAGTTTATCTTATTTATCTAAACATACAAACTTAAGGATAATGTATAATTGTGCTTATGAAAATTATTTGCTTTAAGTTGTTGATATTTAGACAAAATAATTATCTTTGTAAAGTTAGCACGTAAATAAATATTATTATGTGCTGTGAATAGAAATATATGTTTGTTCACAACGAAGAGCCTTATTTGTGCTACATAAATTATTTGCAGAAAAAGTTCTTGAACATTAAAATATCCAAAAATATGAAACGAACACTTTGCATTTTATTTTTGCTAATGGTAAGTATTAGTGCCGTTGCTGCTGATTTCTATTCTGGAGGAATTGCGTACGATATTACAACGGAAGAAACTGTAGAAGTTGTAAAATCATCAAAGCTATATTCTGGAGACATTGTTGTGCCTTCTACAGTAAGACACCAATCAAAAACATATTCCGTTACTTCTATAGATACTCTTGCATTTGCGTATTCATATTTGACAAGTGTAATTATTGGAGATTCTGTTACTCGTATAGAGTCGCATGCATTCATGGATTGTTATAATTTGAAAAATGTTGTTTTGAGCAATACTCTAACTCATTTAGAAAGTTATGCTTTTTCAGGTTGTCATGAGTTGAAAAAAATAGAAATTCCTAATACTGTTAATGCTATAGAGGACGGAGTGTTTTCATATTGCGAAAAGTTGGCAAGTGTTGTTCTTCCAGAATCTCTCGAATCAATTGGTAATAATGCTTTTAAGAATTGTTATAGTTTATCAAGTATAAATATTTCAAATACAATTAAAACAATAGGGAAAGGAGCGTTTGAGGCCTGCGGGTGTTTGACAAGTTTTAAAATACCTAACAAACTTAAAAGAATAGAAGACAATATGTTTAGCGGTTGTTCAAATTTAAAGATTTTAACAATTCCAAACTCAGTAGAAACCATAGGAAATGATGCGTTTAGTGATTGTAATAATTTAGTTACATTGATAATAGGAAATTCAGTAACTTCTATAGGAGAGCGAGCCTTTCAAAATTGCTATCGAATAGAAGAAATCTATTCTTTAAATCCAGTTCCTCCAATGATATGCTCTAATTCTTTTACTACTTACTTTGATTGCCCTGATTTATATGTTTCGAATGGCAGCATGAACATGTATAAAAGGACTCAGCATTGGTCAATTTTTAAACAAAAGTTTGAGTTGGAATTTAGTAATTCTGGAGTCTTTGAAAGCAATGGCTTAATATATAACATAAGTGAAACTAATGCCAATGAAGCATCAGTGTTAAGGTTGCTTAAAAGTGAAGAAACAGACCTTGTTATACCTGAGCATGCGGTTGGCGACTCAGAAACATATAATGTAACATATATTAGTGCAAAAGCATTTATGGATTGTGAAAACATAATAAAAATGGAAATTCCAAATACGGTTAAATCTATTGGCGATAGAGCGTTTTACGGTTGCAAAGGTTTGACAAGTATAACAATTCCTAATTCTGTTGTAACAATTGATCATAATGCTTTCAGAGACTGTGCAGGATTGGTTAGTGTAACGATAGGCAATTCAGTAACTTCAATAGGCACCAGGGCTTTTAAAGGTTGTTCTAATTTAAAAACAATCTATTCTTTAAATGTTGTTCCTCCTGAGATTTATTTATATACTTTTGACTCTTTTACGGCGGATCTGATTGTGCCATCCGGTTATTTGGAAACTTACAAGGATAACATATATTGGAAACTATTTATAAGTATATATGAGGACAATTTTGGTAGTGTTGAGTGGAATGATGCAGGTCACATAAGGGTGAAAACTCATGATGGTGATATAGAAATTAGCGGTGCACAAGAAGAAAGAGTAGAGGTTTATAATCTTAAAGGTCAATGTCTATATAGCGGAAAAGAAAAAAAGATTCATTTAGGATGTGGTATTTATATAGTTAACGTTGCGGGAACGATGCATAAGGTTTCTTTATAAGATTTGTTATTGTAAAAAGGCATTTTGAAAATACCCTAAAGAGCCTTTCATGTTCCTTCTATAGCGATTAAGAAAAATTTCCATAATAGGAAAATGGTATATTTGCATAGAAAAACCCTTTACAATCTGAGTGCTTTTGACTGCAAAGGGTCAGAATATAGTTTGCTATAAATAAGATATAGTATAATTTACTTTAATAATTTGATATCCATTATAGTACCCTGCACAGCCATAGTTGGTTTAGAAGAGCATTTGCCGCTTCCTCTATCATAAACAAAGAGGCCAGCACCATTGGTTTCTGTTACCAATCCGAAATAGACTTGGTTTTCTTTATGCGTTATAGCACAACTGTATCCGTTTGTTCTTGGTAAATTCAAAACTTCTCCAGTGCATTTGTAGATATTTGATTTAAAACTATAATTAGTTTTATCTTTAATATAATCAGGTCCAGCAGCACCGATAAAAGCAGGGCAGTATCCAAAGAAATACAATTCTCCATTTCCTGCATAATGGTAAGACAGCACATATTGCAATTTGCCGCCTTCAACATTTTGCCAGGTTCTGTCAGTTAAATTAAAGCAATAGTTTTTGTCAAATTCAGTTTCTCCATTTTTAATACGAAGCAGCCCGCTGTGATGGCCAGGTACATAGCCGTATGAACCCCAGCAAGGAACGTATAAATCATTGTTTTCATCAACAAACATACCGCCAACCCCGATAACAGATGCTGATGTCAAACGATAATCTTCGATTTTCTTTATCGGTTTGTCGGTCTTGGAATCAATTAATAGCATGTGTGCACCCTTTTTGCATACAGGCATATTGTCAAATTCTCCCAATCCAATATATAGAATATCATCTCGTAGAAATAGCCCTAATGGGTTAGGAGTGCTGCTTCCATCTACACCCCATTTGGTATCGGCTAAATCAATCTCGCCTGTTCGTTCCATTGTTGTTGGGTTGAATATTACGATTTTATTTTCAATAGGAGCAGATGCGTATGCTTTAGTATCACTAACAACAAGCATGTGGGCTGCCATAGGAGCTGTGCGATCTACCTGTAACTCTCCAACTTTGCTTAAAGAGCCATCACTATTGCGTATAAACTTATAAATATTACCGTCAGAAGCACCTCCAACTGAAAATACCCAGTCTTTGTATGAAGAAAGGTAAGGGGAACTCCTGACTTCATGTGCGTCTTTAAAACTTACATTTTCAACAGAAGTGTTCTGGACAGGAACAATATATCCCATTGAGGCAGTAGGAGCCATATCTACTGCTAAAACAACTTCTGCTTTGCCTTTGTTTTCAAGGCCTTCTCCATTTTGTTCTTCGCTGCAAGATGTGAATAGAATCGAACAACCAAATAATGCGGGCAAGATTAATAAAATGCTTTTTCTCATGTCTTTTATATATTTAATTAAACATTACCAATCAAGAGATGTAAAACGTATTTTGGCAGAAAAAGTACGTCCAGCCAAAGGGTAGTTGAAATTTGTCATTTCTTCAGAATTAAGGACATTATGACATTCTGCACCAAAAATAATTTTACGATTTAATATTCCATACTCAAATCCCAGAGTATGTATATGTGAAGAGGGTATTTTATAGTCTTGATTTTTGCTAAGTTCATACCCATAATAATATTTATCTGTGTAGCCACCTTCATAATATATTCGTGTATATTGTCCCTTCCCTCCAAAAAGGTTGTCCTTTCTGTAATCAACCATCCAGTTGAAATAAAGAATAGGTATATGTGGCAGTTGCTTTTTATATGTTTGGCTTGGAGTATTTGTTCCGAAGATAAATTTAGAATAATCAATAGATTTCTGCCACGTTCCATTTAGAGAAACAAACCAATTTCGATTAATATCCCATTTAATTTCTGCATCTGCACCATATAGCAGAGCTTTACCTAAATTTTGGTATTTGAAAAATCCTGCTTGAGCAAGTAGATACATCATGTTTTTTACTTTTATAATGTATGAATTTGCTTCAAATTGTATTCTGGATTCATTTTTATAATAGTGGTCATAAAATATACCCAAATTATAATTGTCAGCGACTTCTGGCTCAAGTAATGGACTTGTCATTGTCGTAATTCGATCTCCTAATACTTCTTCATATCTTGGTAGTCTGTAATTGTGTTCCATTGCTGCTTTTAAATACCAGTCTTTTGGTAAGTTGTACTTTAAAGCAAGACTGTATCCAAAATAGTTTCCCGAGCGGTCAGTATATACTGGTTTGCTTTCTGATGCATAAGTCAAATCAATAGTTTTACCAGCCATTCCAAAATAGTAATGTCTTCCTGTAATTACAGATGTTAGTTTTTCATTAAGCCATTTGTTTTCCAAAGATAAGGAAGAAATAACTCCCGTAATATTGGAAGTCAATCCGCTTACAGGCTTTTTCAAAAAATTCTGTGCAGCCGTATCATTTGCTTCTAAAGAGACAAAACGAAAATCGTTATTTAGATTTATGAACATCGTTTTGGGTATAAGTTGATATTTTAAATTCAGATTGTAACGAATGTCGTGTGTGTTGTCATCAGATAAATTTGGAACACTTCCTTTTTCTCCTTTATAACTGTTTGGACGTTTATTTCCGTGAAAATCATAAACAAAAGAGGATGTGTCATTTAAACAGGAATTTATATATAAGTATTCAAAATTAAATTTTAAATTAAGCCGTTTGGTAAGAAACGATGTCTTTTCCATGTGTATATTTCCACCTGTAGTAAATCCTTTATTAAATGTATGACGTATATTCGTTTCAATTCCCTGCATTTCCTTACGGTTTGCATATCCTAAAATCTCAACTTTGGCCTCATCGAAATATCCATTCATGAAATTGAAACTTACCGCGTAATCAATCATTTTTAATGCGTCATGATCTCTCTTGATTTTCAAGCCGTCAACATAAGGAGACTTTATCGTGTAATCATTTTGAGCCAATGCCCCTCCGACATAAAGAGTCATGGCTGTATTAATTTTAGGTAAGAAGTGGCGAATAGTTGCATTTCCTTCATGTATTCCATAACTTTGAATTTTATATGCCACATCATAAAAATCTTTATCAGTATCAATGGTTACGACATTAATGGCACTTCCCAAGCCGTCTCCTCCAAATTCAGGAGGTACAATTCCTTTATATATTTCTATGCGATCGATGAATTGTAAAGGAATATCATTGATTGAAAAATTCCCATCTGGAGTATTTAATGGATAGCCGTCCATATAGATTTGGACACGGTTTCCCTCAAGACCTCGAACATTGATTTTTGTCTGGCTACCCACTCCTCCAGTTTGGCGTATTTTCACTCCAGTTTGATGATTTATAACTTCTGATATCGAAGTTCCGCGACCGGCAAGCGTTTTTCCATCAATAACGGAAACGGGGACGCCTTGCTGTTTTACATCACGAATTGCTTTTCTCTCACCAATACCAACAATCTCTACTGTTCCTAACATCAGGTTGTCTTCATCCATAATAACATCAAAACGTACTATGCCTGTTTTGGGAATGTTTATTCTTTTTTCTACTGTTTTCATGCCGAGACAACTAAAAATCAGAGAATCTATTCCGTCTCTATTAGCAGGAAAAATTTCATAATTCCCATTTATATCTGTCGAAATTCCAATAGAGGTCCCCTTTATCTGTACTGAAACGCCACTCAAAGGTTGTCCATCTCTGCTATTCTTTACTGTTCCTTTTATACCTTGAGCGAATGAAGATAAACAGAGGAAACATAAAACTATGAGTACAAAAAATCTTGTTTTCATCTTGTTCTCGTTACATATAAATTGTTTATTTTAGGTATGCAAAAGTATAGACTTTTAAATGACTGCAAAATACCCTTTTATTAGTATTTTGTATGCATTTATAACGTTCTATATACCTACAAATAAGTGTTATTGTAATTAGATGCCGTTAAATCTGTTGCTATTAATATAGGCAGATAAAGTATCATCAATAAATTGATGCACTCCGTTTTTCAATTTAGTATGCCAGCCGGGGGTGTATTTCAAAATAAATGCGTAATTTTGTAACCGTATCGAATAAAAAGGAATATGGATATATCAGTTATTGTTCCCTTGTATAATGAGGAAGAGTCATTGCCAGAGTTGGAAGCGTGGATTGCCCGCGTGATGAAGGCATATAATTATACTTATGAAATCATTTTTGTCAACGACGGTTCAACAGATTCGTCATGGAATGTTATCAAGTCACTCCAGGAGAAAAATGATTGTGTCAAGGGAATCTGTTTCCGCAGGAATTATGGTAAGTCTCCTGCATTGAATGTTGGTTTTGAGAGGGCTGAAGGTGAAGTGGTTATTACTATGGATGCCGATTTGCAAGATAGTCCAGACGAAATACCGGAATTGTACAATATGATTATGAATGACGGGTATGACCTTGTTTCCGGCTGGAAGCAAAAGCGTTATGACCCGCTTTCAAAGACAATCCCTACAAAACTCTTTAATGCAACGGCTCGTAAGGTTAGTGGTATTAAGAATTTGCACGATTTCAACTGCGGATTGAAGGCATACCGCAAGGACGTTGTCAAGAATATAGAGGTTTATGGTGAGATGCACCGTTATATCCCGTACCTTGCCAAGAGTGCGGGCTTTGCAAAAATTGGAGAAAAGGTCGTTCACCATCAAGCAAGAAAGTATGGCAAGACAAAATTCGGTCTAAACCGCTTTGTTAACGGTTATCTTGACTTGCTTAGCCTGTGGTTTGTATCATCGTTTGGTGCGAAGCCGATGCATATATTCGGTTTTCTTGGAACTATAATGTTTATGCTTGGCTTAATCTCAGCCATTGTTGTTGGAGTTATCAAACTTGTTGCTCTCTATTCGCATGAGCCGGCACGCCTTGTAACTGATACTCCGTATTTTTATATAGCTTTGACAATGATGATTTTAGGTTCTCAGTTCTTCTTGACGGGTTTTGTCGGTGAATTGATTGCCCGTAATTCATCAGAGAGAAACAAGTATCAAATCAGAGAAACGATTTAGCCCTATGCCGAATAATATATTTATGTCTGTAGCAACGCAGCGATATTCGTGCCGCTCATTTTCAGACCGCAAGGTCGAGAGAGAACTGCTTGAGGAATTGCTTCAGGCAGCGCGGATGGCGCCGTCGGCATGTAATCGTCAGCCGTGGATGTTTTATGTTGTTAACACCCCTGAAAAGGTAGCCGAATTGAAGGCGTGCTATGCCCGTGAATGGATGGAGAATGTAGGAACTTTTATAGTTGCTGTTGGCAATCATAATGAGGGCTGGCACCGTACAGACGGCAAGGACCATACCAATATCGACGTTGCCATTGCAGTTGAGCATATTTGCCTTGCAGCAGCAGCGGCAGGTCTCGGCACTTGTTGGGTGTGTAATTTCGATGTATCCAAATGCACGCAGTTGCTTGGTTTGGGTGTTGGAGAAGAGCCTATAGTTATTATTCCTGTAGGTTACCCTACAAAATCGGCATTCCCGGAGAAGAATCGTAAAAATTTTGATGAGATAGTTAAATGGGTAGAATAGTCAGACATATTCTTTTTCTTGTTGCGGCAGTATCTATTATTGCATCTGTATATTCCTGTAATGATGACGGTTGCGAGGGCAATAGCAGTAGCCTTCCGCTTGCGGGATTCTATTCCTCATCATCAAAGAAATCTATTTCGGTGGATTCCATTTCTGTATATGGAATAGGAATGGTTGGCGATACAACTCTTATTAACTGTGGCAGGTCGATAACTCAGACGTATCTTCCGCTGAATATCTCTGATACTGTTTCAAATTTCGTTTTCAGGTATGACCAGAAGGCATTGTCTCAATATGGAGTGACTGATACCTTATCGATTGTTTACGAAAAGACACCTTATTTTCATTCTTCGGATTGTGGTGCAATGTACATTTTTGACATAGTTTCTTACGAAGTTTCCAGCAATCTTATAGATTCGGTGCAGTTTGCAACAAAGCGTATTGACAATACAAATGCTGAGAATATCAAAATATTCTTCAGAGTAAAGGAGGAGGGCAAGTAATGAAGAAGATATTGTCGTGTTTTTTGCTTTTTGCCATTATCGGCATATCCGCTTCCGTTATTCATGCTCAGCGCAAGATAACGCCGGTTGAGCAGGAAACAGAGTTGAAGATAGTTTCCAAGGAAGAGTTAAAGCAGATAAAAGATAGGGCAAAGGCAGAGCGTCATTATGCTGATTCTCTTGCTAAAGATTCTTTAAAGACAGATTCTATCCGTATGGCCAAACGGCAAATGCACCCTTTGCTCAAGAACGTTACAGTTGGTTTGAATATTTGGGATCCATTGATGCGTGCATTTGGCAAAGATTATGGAGGCGGTAGTGTTTGGGCTTCGTTAAATATGCGTAACCGCTATTTCCCGACTCTTGAATTGGGTATTGGAGCAGCAAAGGATACTCCTGAAGATGGTAACTATACATATAAAAGTAATCCTGCTTTCTTTGCCAAAGTTGGAGCGAACTATAACTTTATGGCGACTAAGGATGAGAGGTATAAGTTATATGCTGGATTCCATCTGGGGTGGACTTCTTTTAAGTATGACGTTACAGATATAAAGATTAATGACGGTTTGTGGGGTAATGAAGATGCAATAAATATTCTTGGACAGAAATCTCACGCTTTTTGGGGTGAATTTCAACTTGGTTTGCAGGTTAATATTATAAAGAATTTTTCGCTTGGCTGGGGCTTGAAATATATGGTTCCTTTTAATATAAAGGAGAATCCCAATTCTCGTCCATGGTATATTCCTGGATATGGACCGAGAGATAATAAGTTGAGTGTTCATCTGAATATAATCTATGAATTCCAATTAAGGCAGAAGGGTAAGCCCGTTGTTGAGGATTATGACGATGTTTCTCCTCCAGCGGTGGAATAAAAATCAGAATAAAAATGGGTGGTGTGTCATTTATGGTACACCACCCATTTTTTGTTATACAACATCTTTTTCTGACATTAAAAATGGCAAAACATAATTTTTTAAAATAAAAAAATTGCAAATAGTTTGTAAAAACTTATTTGTTGTGTAGATTTGTAATCTCAAAAAGGAGAGATTATATAATCACTTTTTGAGTAGTTTTTAAACTTAAATTAAACGATATGAAAATCTTAAAATCAGCAGCGTTAGCATGTTTATTGCTTTTCGCCGGTACGGCGATGGCATCAGGCTATCGAAGTGTTGTTGTTACTTTAACAGATGGTACAACAAATCAAATTACACTAACAACTTCGCTTAAAACAACATTCCTTGAAACACTGGTAATCTTTACTGACGGAGCAAAAGAGGTTACGTTTAACAGAGCGCAAATAGAATCATTCCATTTTGATGGAAGTAATGGCGGTGCAGAGATGGTTGGAGTAGAAGAAAGCCGCCCGGTGGTTGGCAATGGAGAAATTACCTTCGGCAACTTGCCTGTAGGAAGTAAAGTTGCTCTTTATGATTTGCAAGGTCGCTGCCTCGTTTCCGCAGGAGCAGAAGGATCGTACCGAATGGAGTTGCCAAATCTTGAAAAGGGAATATATATTGTGAAAGTTAACCGTATGTCTTATAAAATAACAGTAATGTAATGAAAAAGTTATTTATATACCCAGCTTTATTATGCGGAGCATTAGTGTCTGCTACATCGGTTTATGCTTTAAGTGACCGAATGGACGGTTATCGTGCAGACGGAACGTTTATGTCGTTTATGGTTGAGGATATTGAGAATATTATTTACCTAAAATCAGCGACAGATGAAACATTTGATGTTATGCGAGTATCACTATATGACGGAACTCAAGTTGATTGTAAAATGGATGAGTTCTCAATGTGGAAGTATGCTCCAATAACAAACAACTGGCTTGAGATATTGCGAGCAGATGATGGCCATAGCCGTGTTATAATGCTTGACTGTATTAATAATGACCACATAATGAGCCCTGACAAACCGCTTGACTGGACAGCAGAGAGGGCTGGAGGAACACCTCACTTCCTTTACAAGGCCGATTTGGGCTATGATGCAACATATACTGTAAAGGGAAATTATACTGGCAACGACTATACAAAACAGGTCTTTTGGTCAAATCCTGAAGACAATTTGCTCGGTAGAGGATGCTGGACTTTATTTATGCCAAATGAACCTATAACGATTGAAACAAAAGCCAAAGAGAGGACAACTTATCTTGGAGAGGCTTTTGTTGGTGAGTATAAGGGTTATCAACTCAATGCAAAGACAAGTACGAGAGTTTGTAAATCACCAGAGATGACAATAAATTTGAAGTATAATGAGTCATATACTGTCGTTTCAACTGATGAGATGAAATACAACTTTGAAGATCTGTTTGTTTATAACAAATCTTTGGGAAGTTTTGAATACCAGCAATCGGATAGTGAAGAACTAAAGTATATAGAAGGTCCATGGAATGGAGCAAACGGTAAATTTAGCAAAGGAGATTTCGCATTTGTAACAGTTATTGATAAAAAGGAGAATAAGCCAGAAAATTCTCGTCTGTACTGTACCGCCAAAGGCGATTTTAAATTGTCGTATGCTGTTCGTGACACATACGGTTCTCAATATATGCTTGAGGTAACAAATGCTGACGGTACAAACCGTTGGTTCTTCCTTGACAACTATGGTTATCTTGTGAAAGATGCAGAAATGAACTTTGTTAGCGGCTCCTCTATTATGAAGACTTGTGAGGCTCTTGTAAGTTATGATGGTGAAGTTCAGATGAAGTATGTTTTCACAGAGGGAGGCGAACCTCAATTTATTGCAAAGAGTGTAGAGGCTGGTACATATAAAGCAGAAGGTGGAGGTGAAGACCTTGTGCTTGACGGATTTGGTTCAGCAAAATTAGGTACTGCAACTTATCCATATACAGTTGAAGGAACAGTTGTTACTATAGTTATAGCAGGAGAAGTCCACCTCTATAATATTGATCTTGTTGCCAAGACATATAAAGAGGCAGTTTCTGACGAATGGAATGGAGGAACTGTTTATAAGAATGAAGCAGTTAACGGATTCTTTAATGGAAATGCCGGAGCAAAAAACAGAATGAATGTAACTTTCAACAAGGACTTGATGGGCAATGATGCACCAGGCAAGGTTGCCATTTCTGTTGAGTGGTTTGATGATTCTTTTTTCAAATATTCACAAGAGGTTGCGGATGTTCAGTCTTATCTATATGATGCAGCAAATAAGACTATAACAATAACAAACGTTTATATTGGTTCAGCCGACGGAAACCGTCAACGTAAGAATTTGGTATTTAAGGTTGCTGACGATATGAAGAGAATCTATCTTGAAGGTGAAGGAGATGCAGTTAGTATCTATTCTCCTTCAAATGCAAAATCTTATGTTACCGTTGATGTGCAGAATGCGTTGGTGTGCGATGATTTGGCACCTCAAGTGGCTTTGCAACCAGAATATACAGGAACATTGACATTTGACTATTACGGAATGCCAGGAGAGGCAGCAGTTACATTATCAGTAGATAAGGATGCAACAGGAGCAGAAAAGCCGGGTTTTGCAACTTTGAAGGTTATTGCAATGGGAACCCAGGTCTTTGGCGGATGCGTTGAATACGCATTTGACGGAGCGGCATTAACGCTGAAAGGGGTAACTGTTGGTGACGGCAATTATGGAACAAAGGTCGTTGATTTGGTATTTACATTACAGGCAGACGGAACGTTGCTTGGTAGTGGCAAATATTATGGAGCATCTATGGATACAGCGTTTATGTCTGTCGATTTAGGCAGTGGCGCACTTGCTGTTCCAGCAGAATAGAATGCAGTAAAATAATTTAATAAAGCGGTGTGGCATTATTTCATTTGCCACACCGCTTTATTTTTTTGGGTGTTTTTTTCGAGTTGCATTTTTCGAAGTCAGTTCCACGGAACTTTATGAGTTTTGTTCTAATGAGTTTTTATGTACCAGGATGTTTTTTCTTTTCCTGTTGCCCATTGATTTTTGCTCGGGTCTGATATCGTTATTCCTGAAGATACATTAACATTAAACAATCCTTTGCTTTCTGAGTATAATTGAGGAGTACACACCGTATATATGATTGTCTTTTTCATTTGATTGTCGAAAATTTCCAGCAAATCATTATCCTTGCATAAATTATGAACATAGTTGCCATAATCATAAAATAAAGCAGGAGAATATCCGTCAAGTATTTGAGTATTAGCCAAACCAACGTCACTAATAGTGTATTTAGCATTAATCTGCTGCATAACCGAAGCCAAAGCATCCATTTCATGGCAGTCTATCAGCGAAAGCGTTACGTAAGGTTGGCTGCTGTTAGCGTAGTATTCAAATACGCCGTCGCAAACTGCTTTAAAGTCATAACTGCCCATAAGGTAGCGTCCGATTTTCTGGTAGGGCAGACCCATAGACAATATTTCAGATGTTGATGCAATAATATAGTCAGTAGTGTTGCGCAGTTCGTAAGCAACTTCAACGTTTGCCATATAGCAATTGTCAAATAAAATGTAGTCAAATTTAAGAGCGTTATTCTCAATTGCTTGCCTCAGAGTTGTTAAATTCGTTATGCAATCATTTGTGAGTCCACCGAAATAGCGAGTCAATAACTTTCCTTCCCAATGCATTTTCATTTTGTTATAAGCATTATTAAAGCGGAAACTGTTGGTATCTATCCAACCTAAACCATGGCAACCTATAAGCATGGAGTACTTTTCAGAGGGAGAAAAGTATTTCATATCAGCAATAATATTAGACAAGCCATTTACCGTTGTATATTCACTATTAGCGAAAGTATAGGTTTTTAGCATGTTTCTCTCGTATGAATCTCCTGCCTTTACCAATTCAAATAGTTTGGCTGTATTTGAAGATTCTGCAAAAAATACAATAATTCTTTGCTTGTCTGTTCCATATTCAGCAAAAGCAGCCTGCATATCAGCAACGTTCTTGTCTAATGAGAAAGTCAGGTTTGTTGACCACGGAAAGTACATAAACAAAGTCTGTTCAACTTGTATGTTTTCTGGTTCTTCGTCGTTGCAGGAAGAAAAACCGAAAAACATACAGAATGATATTATTATTGCCAATAATTTCTTCATAATAACCTGTTATCTTGATGAAATAATATATCCACCGCCAGAAGACAAGACATTAATTCTCCTCAATCCGAATTTTTTGTCAACAGCTTCACCGCAGACTGGGGCACCAAACGCTTCGCAAACGTTATATCGGGAGCCGCATTTTTTGCAGTATGCTTCAAAATTGTCTTCGTCAATATAAAGCACAACATCTTTTTTTGCCTCAACAGGGCAAGCACGGTCGTATGCTAAAGGCCCGTCAATACCATATATAAGCATTACCCCTCCAAAACCGGTGTAATCGTTGATTTTGTAACTGTAGTTTGCGGGGATTCCGTTTTCTCTGCTGAAAAAGCGGTAATGCCCGTAGCCAGAAACGCCATACGTATTCCAAAGCCCAGTGTTGTTAAAATTCAAGTACACAGGAATTGGCGGAATACGCTCGTCATCAACTTTATCGCAACTTGTCAGTGTGGCTGTCAGCAATACTAAAAATAAAGCTATATACTTCATTTCAATATTTCATTAATAATATTCATTTCCTCATCAGAGAAAGTTGTGTTTTTAACCGCACCTAAAGAGTCCTCCATCTGTTCCATCGTTCTCGGACCGATAATGACCGATGTAACAACTTCATTTGCAAGCAGCCACGAAACAGCCATTTGTGCAAGAGTCTGACCGCGGTCAATAGCAAGTTGGTTAAGTTGCGTAACCTTTTGCATAAGGTCTTCAGTAAGATTCTCTTTCTTCAGGTAATGCCCCTGCGCAATTCTTGAATCTGCCGGTATTGAGTGCAGATATTTGTCAGTCAGCAAACCTTGTGCAACAGGAGAAAAGGCAGTGAAACCAATTTGGCGTTCTTTCAATGTTCCGAGTATATCCTTCTCAACATCTCGGGTAATCATATTGTACTTTCCTTGATATATAAGGCATCTAACGCCGTTGCCATTTAAAAAGTCAACCGCTTCAACAAGTTTTTCAACAGGGTAGTTTGAAAGCCCAACATATAGAGCCTTTCCCTGACTGACAATATCGACCAGCGCCTGCATTGTTTCTTCTAACGGAGTTTCGCAGTCATAGCGATGAGAGTAGAATATATCAACGTAGTCAAGGTTCATGCGCTTCAAAGAATCCTCAAGGCTTGTCATCAGCATTTTTCGAGAAGAGCCGAACCCGTAAGGTCCGTCCCACATATTGTAACCCGCTTTTGTTGTGATAATCATTTCATTGCGGTAGTGTTTCAAATCCTTTGTGAAAACGCGTCCGAAAGTTTCTTCTGCAGAGCCGAAAGGAGGTCCGTAATTGTTTGCAAGGTCAAAGCAGGTTATTCCCTTGTCGAAAGCGGTAAGAATCCTATCTCTTGAACTTTCGAAAGTATTTATACCTCCGAAATTCCACCAGAAACCTAAGGACAGTTGCGGTAGTTTGATGCCTGAATTTCCGCATTTGGCGTATGGCATTCTGCCGTCGTATCTGTCGCTGTCTGCTTTATATATTTCATTTATCATAATGTTTTTATTTATTTAATAGTGAATCAATAGCCTTATGGTATCTTTCAAAACCGAAGTCAGATAGGATATTTTCAAAATATTCTACTATCTCGTTATTGCAAAGATTTCCTATAGAGCCTTCGTGAGTATGATGAATTTCCTTGACTGGCTCGAAATTGCCAGCCTCAATGTCTAAACCAACCTTCTTATAAGCGTCGCGGAACGGCATTCCTTCGCGTGTAAGGCGGTTAACTTCTTCAACGGAAAACATAAACTTATATCGTTCATCATTTGCAATATCTTTTTTGACAATGATTTGAGATACCATTTTCTCAACCATTCCGAGAATAGAGCGAATTTCATCAAATGATGGTAAAAACGCTTCCTTAATCAGTTGCATATCGCGGAAATAACCCGATGTTAAGTTGTTGAGAATTAAAGTTATTTGGTTTGGCAGAGCCTGCAATCTGTTGCATTTTGCACGGGTCAATTCAAAAACATCAGGGTTTTTCTTATGAGGCATAATAGAAGACCCCGTAGTATATTCGTCAGGCAATTTTATAAAGCCGAAGTTCTGGGAATTATAAAGGCAGGCATCATAAGCAAGTCGCGAAATTGTAGCCGCAATCCCGGCAATAGCGTTTGCTACTGTTTTTTCTGTTTTTCCTCGACCCATTTGAGCATAGACGACGTTATAGTTCATAGAGTCAAAGCCAAGTAGGGTTGTGGTCATAGACCTGTTTAGAGGAAAAGAAGAGCCATATCCTGCTGCCGAACCCAGTGGATTTCTGTTTGCAATTTTATAGGCTGCTTTTAGAACTTCCAAGTCATCGGCAAGACTTTCTGCGTATGCTCCAAACCATAGTCCAAAAGAAGAAGGCATTGCAACTTGCAAGTGGGTATATCCCGGAATAAGGTCATCCTTATGCTCGTTGCTCTTGGTGATAAGCGTTTTGAACAGGTGCTCAACCGATTCTGCAACCTTCTCAATTTCAGAGCGCATAAAAAGTTTCAGGTCAACAAGCACTTGGTCATTACGCGACCTGCCAGAATGTATTTTCTTTCCAATATCGCCCAATTTTCGGGTAAGCATAAGTTCTACTTGGGAGTGAACATCTTCAACTCCATCTTCAATGATAAATTCGCCCGCTATTGCCTTTTTGTAGATATTTTTCAGTTCTATGGAAAGGGTATTTAGTTCATCTCCTGTCAGCAATCCTATTGACTCTAACATTTTGATGTGAGCCAATGAGCCGAGAATATCGTATGGAGCGAGGTATAAGTCCATTTCGCGGTCAAGTCCAACGGTATAAGCCTCAACGCTACCGTCAACGGAAGTATTTTTTTCCCAAAGTTTAGATGCCATATTCGTTGTCGTTTTTATTTGTTGTTAAAGCATAGATCTTAGCACTTCAAACGCATGCTCAAGGATAGTATCTTTACCAGCGTCTTCGTCAGCCTTAGTCATATCCACCTTGCAACCTTCTGACGGTTCTACTCCAAATTCAGTCAGTTTGCCGTTTGAGTCGTATATAGGTGACGCACTGAATCTGACAGTCCAACCGTTGGGCAATTCAGAAGTGAAAGGCATACCGCAACCGCCTCCAGTTATATCGCCAACAATGCGAACGTTGGGCAAAGACTTCATTATTGAAGCGAAATTATTTGCTGCGCTGTATGTTGCCCTGTTACAAATAATTACCACAGGCTTGTAGTATCTTATGCGGCTCTTGCTCGGTTCAAGGTAGTATGGATATTTTTCAGAAAATTCATTATGACCAGGACCTGTTTTGTGGGATATGTATCCAACGAGCGTTTTGCGGTCCATAAAGCGTCTTGCAAGTCTTTCGGCGTTTAATATTATGCCGCCGCCATTGTCGCGGATGTCAATAATAAGGCCATCGGTAATTGCCATATATGCAAGTATATTGTCAAGGTTTCCTTCTCCGAGGTTGTAAGAAAACGAGCCGTAGTGCATATATCCGAAATTGTTTTTCAAAATACGGTAGTCAATGCCGTTTGCTCGCTTATAGTCAAATTCAAGGTAATGCTCTTCAATAAGTCGCTCATCATAGTTTTTTGGGTATTGTTCCCATATCCAGTATCTTGAAACGTCAAATGAAGAACTAAGGTTTGTATGTCCGTCCTTTAACTCCTTTAGCATGTCTGAGCATACTCTGAAAAGTTCTTCCGAGGTCATGCTTTTACCGATTTTTGCCTGATACTTAGTCTTCATTTCAGCCCAGTCAACGTCCTTATATTCCAGGAAGCAGTAATGCTCGTCAATAATTTTCCATAGAGCTTCGAAATTACCTTGTGGGTTGTTTTCAAATTCAGGAATATCCTGGCAGGAGTTCAGAGCGAACACCAAGGTTATGTAAGTAATTAATGTGGCAAGTGTTTTTTTCATTCGTTCCTTTATTAATAAAGTGCTGATATGTATTTAGCGTTTTTAGGTATTCCTTTTCTGGGGTTGAACCTAATAGACTCCCAAGAGATACCCAAAACAAAACTATGGATGCATTTTCTGACGCTGATATTGTTTTTCAATATAGTGATTGCTTCATTTTTATAACCAAGTCTCAAAGCGGCAGAGCCGAGATGAAAATCAACGGTTATCAGGTTATCCATATCAAATCTGTTTCCCCACCATCCGAAATTCACGGCATCCTTGTAGTTGCCGAGATATATTTCATAAAACGACTGGTCATAGTCCGGCAGGTAGTATGCACCTATTACAGGTACGGATGGCTGGTATCTTGCTGTTACTGGGAGTTTGCCTATTTTAAATTTATAAACAGCCATTGCAGATATTCCGGCACCAATGTTAATCTGAGGAGAGCAAACATTGTTGGAATTACGGGCATTATAGTTTATTCCGCCGTCGAAATTGAAATTGGAGCCAACAAAAATATCAAAACCAGGTGTGAAAATATCTTTGTAGCGTCGCATCATCCGCCAATCGATATCTGCTTGAAGGTAATGCATTGTATTGTTTTTAACTGGGTTCTCTATATGGTCATAAGAAAGAGAAACCTCCAGTTGGTTTACCCATTTGTAAGGATTGAAGAGGGTTGCACGAATATGCTCGTAGCCTATCCCTATGTGGTAGCCGGTGTATCGGATTGGGCTAAGGTAGGTGTCAATATTCCTTGCTTTGCCTAAATCCATAACAAAAGCAGACCCAGCAGGGCGGATAATGGCAGTATCGCCTTGCTTTGCTTTAGCAACAAACGAAAATACCAGAAGGCATAGGGTGACTATGATTTTTTGTATCCTCATTTCAGTTCCTCGTTATCAAAAAGTCGCATCTGTCCAGTTAGTTCGTCGCGGACATCATTCTGGTTGATTTGCTCTTCTTCAACGGTTTCCTCAATTATTTCAGGCTCTTCTAATTCCTCTTCAGGAACTTCTCTTGGCTCTATTTCCTTAATGTTGTCAACTTCGAATGTTGTTACTCTCTTACCTTTTGCTTTGTAACTTTTTTCACCGATATACTCTTCTGCATCAATGATTAGCGGTTCTCTAACGCTGTCGGCGCCGCCAAAGGTTACTTGGAAGCGTGGGTATTTATTGTCGCTAAGCAATAGCAGTTCAGAAGCGGCATTTTCACCGATAAAACTCAATTTCTTTGTTGTTGGTTCAAAAGCAAATCGCTTGATATAAGGATATCCCTGGTCTGCATCGTTGAGGACGGCTGTCCAAACCTTATTATTCTTATATTTTTCAATAATCATAATATTGTCCTCATAGTGGTTGCTTGCGTCGAATGTTGAGGTATAGAATTGACCGTCCTTTAGAATGACAAGCACCAAATCATCTCCAAAGAATTCGCCAAGCGAGTTTCCTCGTCCGTCGTAGTTCAATCTAAGCACGTCAGGATCGAACCAAACTTCTCGACCGCCAAGAGTAGAAACGCCTTTTTCCTTCAAAGATACGCGGTGAACCTCGTTTCTGGTCACCAAATTACCGATTGCAGCCTTGCCCTTTATTGCCAGGTCTGCAAAGTCAATGTCGAATTGCAACTTTTTCAAACGCGGTTTTTCCTTGAGCGTTATGCGCAGTGTTTCCGCTTCACCATTAGGGTTTGCCGAGAACCACCAAATCTTAGAGCCTTTCTTTCCGCGGGTCATGTCGTATTCCTTGTCGCGGGTAACACCGGTTACGGCAAAGCGCTTCATATAAACTGTGCCGCCTTTACCGTCTTGATATACGAGATTGTAGATTGTTCGTAAGTCGTTGCGTTTGAAAACATTGATGTAGATGATATTTTTGCCGACATAAAGTTTTTCAGAAACTTTAACAACCTTATATTTACCATCCTTAAAGAAGATGATGATATCATCTATATCAGAACAGTTGCAAACGAACTCATCCTTTTTGAGTCCTGTGCCGATGAATCCGTCTTCTCTATTGATGTATAGTTTCTCGTTCGCTTCAGCGACGGTTGCTGCTTCGATATTGTCGAAACTGCGGATGATAGTGCGTCGCGGATGCTCGTGACCGTATTCGCTCTTCAAATGCTTGTACCAATCAATAGTGTAGCCAACAAGGTTTGCCAGATGCTTGTCGATTTCATTGATTTTATCTTTGAGCATCATGATGTTATTGTCCGCCTTTTCGCTGTTGAACTTAATGATTCTCTTAACCTTAACTTCCAGCAAGCGTGCAATATCGTCGTGGGTTATTTCCCTGACAAAGTTTGGCTTAAAAGGAGTCAGTCGCTTGTCAATATGCTTGATGGCAGATTCTTCGTCCTTACTTTGCTCATATTCTTTGTCCTTATAAATTCTTTCTTCAATGAAGATTTTTTCGAGAGAAGCAAAGAGCAGACTCTCAAGGTATTCGCTTTTTTGAATTTCCAGTTCCTGGCGCAGCAAGTCTTTTGTAGTGTCAACGCTGTGGCGTAGAACGTTGCTAACGTTAAGGAAATGCGGTTTGTTATCGTTGATAACGCAGCAGTTTGGAGAAATGCTGATTTCGCAGTCTGTGAATGCATATAGAGCGTCAATAGCCTTGTCGCTTGACGTTCCAGGTAGCAAGTGGACGATGATATCGGCAAACTCCGCAGTATTGTCCTCAACCTTGCGAATTTTTATTTTGCCCTTTTCTTGGGCTTTTATGATTGAGTCAATGAGGGTTTCAGTTGTTTTGCCGTAAGGGATATCGGTTATTTCCAGTGTTTTGTTGTCGATTTTATCGATTTTTGAGCGTACGCGTACTGACCCACCGCGTTCGCCGTCATTATATCTTGTGACATCGATAAAGCCTCCTGTTGGAAAATCCGGATATAGGGCAAATTCCTCGCCTTTAAGATATGCAACTGCCGCATCGATTAGTTCGTTAAAGTTATGTGGTAAAATCTTTGAAGACAAACCAACGGCAATACCTTCCGCACCTTGGGCGAGAAGTAGAGGAAACTTTATCGGTAACGTTACCGGTTCCTTCTTTCTGCCGTCGTACGACATAGTCCATTCTGTAGTTTTTGCGTTGAAAACCGTTTCCAGAGCGAAGCGAGAAAGGCGGGCTTCAATGTAACGAGGAGCAGCAGCGCCGTCACCGGTAAGAATGTTACCCCAGTTACCTTGGCAGTCAATAAGTAAATCTTTCTGACCTAATTGAACGAGGGCGTCACCGATAGAAGCGTCACCGTGCGGGTGATATTGCATGGTATTACCAACGATATTGGCAACCTTGTTGAATCTTCCGTCATCAAGTTCTTTCATAGAGTGAAGGATTCTTCTTTGAACAGGTTTCAAACCGTCACCGATATGCGGAACGGCACGCTCCAATATAACGTATGAAGCATAGTCAAGGAACCAAGTCTGGTACATTCCTGATAAATGGGTGTTCTTGTCTTTTGGAACAACGTATGTCGAATGGGCATTTGCTGTTTCTTCTACGCTTTCATTGAGTTCGTCTGTTATTTCGTTTTCTTCTTTCATATCAGGTCAGTTTTTTCCGGTTTTAGTGGTTGAAGATGTTAAAACCGGATAAAATTAGCAAATAATTACGATTTGGCACTTTTGCTATGCAAAAATAAGAATAAAATCGAAAATTTTCACTTACTTTGCACCTTAAATATTATAGAAAACGAAAATTATCATATAAATGGCACAAGAAGATTTATTTAAAAAGATAGTTGCTCACGCAAAAGAGTACGGTTTTGTATTCCCTTCAAGTGAGATTTACGATGGTTTGTCTGCTGTTTACGATTACGGACAAATGGGTGTTGAATTGAAAAATAATATAAAGAAATATTGGTGGGACGCAATGACTCAGTTGAATGAGAATATCGTTGGTATTGACTCAGCAATATTTATGCACCCAACTATTTGGAAGGCTTCTGGTCACGTTGACGCATTCAACGACCCTCTAATCGATAACCGAGATTCAAAGAAACGTTACCGTGCTGACGTTCTTATCGAAGACGAAATTGCTAAATTTGATGATAAAATAAATAAGGAAGTAGCAAAGGCAGCCAAGAAATTCGGTGAAAACTTTGACGAAAAACTTTATCGCGAAACTAACCCACGCGTTCTTGAGCATGTTGCTAAGAGAGAAGAGTTGCATAACCGCTTCGCTGTTGCAATGAACGATATGAACCTTGAGGAACTTCGTCAAATTATTCTTGACTACGGTATTGTTTGCCCAATTTCAGGTACCAAGAATTGGACAGAGGTTCGCCAATTCAACCTTATGTTCTCTACAGAAATGGGCAGTACAGCAGAAGGCTCAATGAAGGTGTATCTTCGTCCGGAAACAGCGCAAGGTATCTTCGTTAACTTCCTAAATGTTCAAAAAACTGGCCGTATGAGAATACCTTTCGGTATTGCTCAAATCGGTAAGGCATTCCGTAATGAAATCGTTGCACGCCAGTTCATCTTCCGTATGCGCGAATTTGAACAGATGGAAATGCAATTCTTCGTTCGTCCGGGTGAAGAACTTAAATGGTTCGCGAAGTGGAAAGAGACACGTTTGAAATGGCATCTTGCTCTTGGCTTGGGAGCAGACAACTACCGCTACCACGACCACGATAAACTTGCACACTATGCAAATGCCGCTACAGATATCGAATTCCTAATGCCTTTCGGTTTCAAGGAAGTTGAAGGTATTCACTCAAGAACTAATTTTGACTTGAGCAACCACGAGAAGTTCTCAGGAAAAAAAGTTCAATACTTTGACCCTGAATTGAAAGAATCTTATACACCGTACGTTATTGAAACATCTATCGGTGTTGACCGTATGTTCCTTTCTATCTTTGCTAAATCATACGAAGAAGAAAAGTTGGAAAACGGTGAAACACGCGTCGTTTTGCACTTGCCGGCACCACTTGCTCCAGTAAAGGCTGCTGTTATGCCTCTTGTTAAGAAAGATGGTCTTCCAGACAAGGCTCGTGAAATTATCGACTCTTTGAAGTTTGACTACAAGGTTTCATACGACGAAAAAGATTCTATCGGTAAGAGATACCGCCGTCAGGATGCTATCGGTACACCTTTCTGTATTACAGTTGACCACCAGACATTGGAAGACAATACTGTGACAATCCGTCACCGTGATACAATGGCTCAGGAACGTGTCGCCATTGCAGACCTTCCTTCTATCTTGGAAAAAGAGGTCAGCCTAAAAGAATTGCTTAAGAAACTTATATAATTTATGAAGAAAATCAGAAAAATCCTTTTTGCAGTTATAGCAATCGTTGCCATGGGCTCGTTCAGTTCTTGTAACTATAACTCACTTGTTGAACAGCAGCAAAGCGTTGACCAGGCGTGGGCAGAAGTGGAAACACAATACCAGCGCAGAGCCGACCTTATTCCTAATCTCGTTTCAACAGTTAAGGGTTATGCTGAGCATGAGTCTAAGACATTGGAAGCAGTTGTTTCTGCACGTGCAAAAGCAACTTCAATCAGTCTTTCCGCTGAGGACCTAACAGAGGAGAACCTTGCAAAGTACCAGCAGGCTCAAGGAGAATTATCTGGTGCATTGAAATCTCTTTTGGCTGTTACTGAGGCTTATCCTAATTTGAAGGCTAATGAGAATTTCAGAGACTTGCAAGTGCAACTTGAAGGAACTGAAAACAGAATTGCTACTGCACGTACAAGATATACTCAGGTAGTTAAAGACTATAACACGTCGATAAAAAAATTCCCTACAGTTATCTATGCTGGTTGGTTCGGTTTTGAGGCTAAACCTCAATTCAAGGCGGCAGAAGGTGCGGAAAATGCTCCTAAAGTTGAATTCTAATAATTGAATAATGAAGAAATTACCATATTTATTAATCTTGATTGTTGCTTTTGCTTTCGTTCAATCTTGTAAACTTGACCCAGATGATGCAAAGGACAGATGGGAATATTACAAAGAGTGGCGAGAAGCCAATGAATTATGGTTGCAAGAGCAGATAAACAAGAAAGTTGACGGCGTTCAGTATTATAGAAAGGTTGTTCCTCAATACGATGCTAATGCTTATGTGCTAATTCATTATTTTAATGACAGAAGCCAGACTTTGGGAAACCTTTCGCCAATTTTTACATCTACTTGTGATATTAAGTATTACGGCAGGACTTACGATAATGAGCCGTTTGACTCTTCTTATCTGCTGACTCAAAATGGTGACAGTATCTTCCGTTGCACTGGAGCATCTGTTATTCCTGGTATGGCTATTGCATTAAATGATATGAGGGTAGGAGACTCTTGTGAGGTAATTATTCCTTACCAGCAGGCTTATGGCTCTACTGGTAACGGAAGCATCAAGCCATACTCAAATTTGATTTTCAGTATGAAATTAGTTGATATCCCTGCATACGAAAAGAAGCCGTAAGGGGCGATATTTATAACCAGATAGGTGGACCTTTGAATATCGTCATTGGTTCACCTTTTTATTTTAGCAGTATGAAAAAATTAGTATTATTGTTGTTTGTAGTTGGACTAATTGGTTGTAAGACAACAGAAGAGAATTATCAGAAATCTTATCAGACAGCTATTGCTAAGGCAAGGGAGAAAGACTCCGAGGGAATAGACCCGACAACGTATAATAAGATTCTTGAGCAGCAGAAGCCTAAGAAAACGGTTGTTAGCGGTGATACTGTCAGGGAATCTAGGGGCTATGCATGGCAATTTTACGGAAATGATATTCCCTTGAAGAAGTATAATGTCGTTGTTGGAGCAATGAAGCAGCAGTTCAATGCAAAGTCTCTTTGCGACAGATTGAGGAAGGCTGGCTGCAATTCATACGTTATAACAGACAGTAAGAGAAACTTTTTCGTTGTTGCCGACGGTTTCAACGTCATAGAGAAGGCTTCGGAGTACATACAAAATATAGATAAGCACATACCATTTAAATTGCCTATCCCGGAACCGTATATTTACAACACGTCAAGGATTTACGTTAAGGATTAGAGAAAAATATACAAATAATAGGAGTTTAGATTAAAATTACTATATTTGCAATGTGTAACTTTTAAATTTAACTTATGAAATTACTTTTAAAATCCTTGCTAATCCTTGCTATAATTGTGGGGTTTAGTTCTTGCAGTGAGGAGCCAAAGATTGATAATGAACCTTCTAAAACATAGGGCCTTGCTACTCCAACTTATCTTTTTATTTTTAGAGTTATACCTCCCAGCGAGTATTACAAAGTTGATATCCTCAAATATCCTGATTTCCTGAAAAATTCAAAAATTTTGCATGATGTTAGGCAAACTGGAGAGGAAAAGGAATATGCCTATATGGAAGAATACCGTACGGAAATGACTTATAATTCTTATTTGTATCGAATAACCTTCGCTCCTACGCGCAACAACAATATATCTTTTGGACCGCTCCGCCGACATGGCGAAAATTCTTTTAAGATTCAATGGGCAAATGGAGATGTAACGCACTTTAAGTATAAAATCACGTGGAGTGATGAGTATCAGTGTTTTAAAGCAACAGACTGCCAAATTGATGGACAGCCTGTTACAATTATGCCGGTATCAGCAAAACCCGATCGGGAAATACCATTTACTGTGTTTGAGGTTCCTGTAAAGCTAACGAATGAGATAGAGTAATGGTAATAGCTAAAATTTGTTTATAAGGAATATTGTACTATGTGTGAATAGCGTTTTTGATATTCAATCCGCTCATAAAAAAGGGGCTGCATCAAAATTTTGATACAACCCCTAATTTATGCTGTAAAATTAGATTCTTATTTTACCTTTTCAGCAAGTTCTGCACCTGCTTTGAATTTTACAACCTTCTTTGCCGGGATAACAATCTTAGCCTTAGTTGCTGGATTGATACCTGTTCTTTCGCCTTTTTCCACTACTGAGAAAGTTCCGAAACCGATAAGGGCAACTTTATCGTTATTTGCTACTGCTTCTGTGATTGCTTCAAGAGTTGCGTCTAATGCGTTTTTTGCATCTGCTTTAGTAAGGTTAGCCTTTTCAGCGATTGCACTGATTAATTCTGCTTTATTCATAATTAGTTTTTTAGGTTTTTGTAATATTTGACAAATGTATGTTTTTCAAAACAAATAAACAACAAATTTTCAATAAAATTCTGATAAATTCTAATTTTTCTTTTAAAAATCATCTTTTTTGTGTTTTTTATAGTGCTTATAGTCTATATCAGAGTGTTTTCCGCTTGTCAAATGGTTTTTGATGGCAATTTTTTCCTTAAAAAAACCACAAAAATTGATAACTTTTTGCAAAATGGTTTACTTTTAAAAGCGGATAACTTTCAATTCTATGCGATTTTGTATAATTTTGTTGATATTTTTAAAGTATAATGAGTAATAATAATTTTTGGAATTCTTTTCCGCCAGTTACAAAGCATCTGATAGTCCTTAATGTTGTTATCTGGATATTCAGTTTTGCTTTATATAATTTTAAGGGAGTTGATTTGGCTGATTATCTTGGGATGCATTTTCCTCTTTCGGAGGCGTACAATCCTTTGCAGTTGATAACATATATGTTTATGCACGACAGCACTTCTATAAGCCATGTCTTTTTCAATATGTTTTCTCTATTCATGTTCGGCAAGTTGCTTGAGCAGGTAATGGGTTCAAAGAGGTTTGCGCTTTTTTATCTGACATGCGGTATCGGAGCTGCTGCTCTGCAATTACTGGTATGCTATTTCCAGATTCAAGGTATTGTTGCTACTGTTCCACCTGTCGCTTATAGTGAGGTTCTTGAAAAAGGATTGTCAGTTCTTCAAGAAGGAAAGAATTATATTGACCCTGCATTGGGTGAGTTGAACCTGCTAATTAATACACCGATGGTTGGTGCTTCAGGTGCCGTATTTGGTGTTCTCTTGGCTTTTGGTATGCTGTTTCCAAACATTCCTTTATATTTGTTCTTTATACCCATTCCAATCAAGGCTAAGTATATGGTTATTGGTTACGGTGCATTGGAACTTTTATTTGGAGTAAGCGGTGCAATGCCAGGAGTTGCGCATTTTGCACACTTGGGAGGTATGGTATTCGGTTTGCTAATCATTCTTTATTGGAGGAAGAAAGGTGTTATCCGCAAGACATATTATTGATAGAATAAAGGATTTTGTTCTTGATAAGAGCATAATTGTTCGGTTTATCTTGTTGAACATTGTTGTTTTTGTCGGGATGCATTTGCTGTCGCTTTTTGCGGGGGCTGATTTCACGCCGAGTGCGTGGCTTGCGTTGCCGCCGGATGCTTCTTTATTGCTTTTTAAGCCGTGGGGGCTGGTGACTTATATGTTTACGCATTATGATTTCTTCCATTTGCTCTTTAATATGTTGTGGCTCTATTGGTTTGGAGTTGTCTTTATGGACTATTTCTCATCACGCAGTTTCTGGGTAACATATATTTTGGGAGGGCTTGCAGGTGCGTTATTTTATTATGCAGGTTGCTATGCGTTTGATTTCGCTTCGGCTGGATTGCTTGGTTCTTCGGCAGCGGTTTTTGCAGTTGTTATAGCAACGGCAATGAGAGCACCGAATTATCACCTTGGCCTTTGGCTGATTGGTGCGGTGAAAATTAAGTGGATCGCAATTATCTATATTGCTTTTATGCTCCTTACGGCGGGTAAGGGGAATTATGGTGGACTTCTTGCTCATTTTGGCGGTATCTTTGCCGGTGTTATGGTGGCTTTGAATGCTAAGTATAAATGGTTGAAGAAAAATAAAAAATGCGTAATTTTGCATTTACCGGACCAGCAGAGCCAGATAGAGGTAGAGCGTGAAATGGATGATTTGCTGAAAAAAGTAAGGCAGTCGGGTTATAATTCTTTGTCTAAGACCGACAAGGAGAGATTGGTCTATTTGAGTAAGAGATTGAAATGAAAAAGAAAGGTAAGGGTAAAAATAAACAGAAGGGAAAGATGAGTGCGCTTGTCAAGGTTATGCTTGCAATCAATATTATTGTGGTTGCAATGTATATTTTGTCGGCGTTCTGCGGTCATATTAATCCAAATACAATGGGCTATGTCTCGGTCTTTTCGATGGCTTATCCTGTTATGTTTGTTTTACTTCTTTTTACTTTTCTTTTCTGGATATTTACCCATAGGATGTTTTTGCTTATATCTTTAGTGGCGTTGGTGGCAACCGTTTCGCAGATAATGACTTTTTTCCCTTTGCACTTCAATAACTATGATGAGGTGAAAACGTCTGACCGTTTTACGTTGATGAGTTATAATGCCAAACACATGAGTATAACGGATGATGAAAACAGAATAGTTGGTGTCATTGAGGATATATTGGAGTACAATCCTGATTTTGTGTGTTTGCAGGAGGGACAGACTTATGTTAAAATGAACCAAAGGGGCATTAATGAAGATTTGTTGGCAAGAATGAAGGCTCGGTATCCATACGACTATGCTTCTAATTTTATGAATATATGCGGTTTTCTTTCTAAGAAGCCTGTATCATTGGTGCTATCTGAAGGAGATGACGGCTATTTCAATTTGGAGGTATTCAAGACGGAAGCATTAAAAGGCACTGCATATATACTAAATACCCATCTGGAGTCTATTGGCTTGACAGATTCAGATAAGGAATTGTATTTGAAACTTACTGATAAGAAGGTTGAAAATTCGTCGCTGAGAGGAGTGCGTTCAAGGCTGCTGAGCAAACTGATTGTTGCCGCAAAAAAACGCTCACACCAGGCGGAGAGAATCAGGGCGGTTGCCGACAGCCTTTCAATAGCAGACCCAAAGGCTAAAATTTTTATTTGTGGGGATTTCAATGACCCGCCTTACACCTATTCATATCTTACAATAAAAGGGGATATGAGCGATGCGATGAAAGATGCCGGTCTGGGTTACTCCAACACGTATCACGACAGCAGGTTCTATTTCCGTATAGACCATATATTTTATGATCCGGGCAAATGCCGTCCTGTCTGCACCTTTGTTGCAAAAACTGAGTCTTCTGACCATTATCCCGTAATTTCTGTATTTGAAAACAAACTAACTAATAAATAATTAATATGAAAATTAATCAAAAAATCAAAGCACTTTGCGTTGGATCCGCATTGGCTCTATCTGGAACTATGGTAGCAGAAAATCCTTTTTTGAGTGATTATAACACTCCTTTCAACATCCCTCCGTTTGAAAAAATTACAGAGGATGATTATTTGCCTGCTTTAAAAGAAGGCATTGCCCGTCATAACAGAGATATTGAGGCAATTATCAATAACCGTGCGTTGCCTGATTTCGACAATACTGTTGTTGCATTCGACAATGCAGGTCAGTTGCTTGAAAACGTTATGTATGCTTTCAATGGTGTTTACGAAACTCTTCAAACTCCGCACATGCAAGAGGTTGGCGGTGAAATATTCCCATTGATGGCTGCTCACAGTGATGAGATTATGATGAATGACCGCCTTTTTGCCAGATTTAGGGAAGTTTATGACAATCAGGCTAAATTCAACCTTACTAAACCGCAAAAGAGATTGCTTGAGAAGTATTACAAAAGTTTTGTTAGAAGTGGTGCTCTTTTGACCCCGGAGCAAAAGGCTGAGTTGAAGAAAATCAATGAGCAGTTGGCTTCTCTTAACCTTGCTTTCGGTAATAATATAGTTAAAGACACTAATAAATGGAAATTAGTTGTTGATAAAAAAGAAGATTTGTCAGGTCTTCCTGCTTCAAGTATCGCCGTTGCTGCTGAAGAGGCTGAGGCAATGGGACTTAAAGGCAAGTGGGTATTCACTTTGCACGGACCGAGCAGACTTCCGTTCTTGACTTATGCTGATAACCGCGACCTCCGCGAAAAGATGTTTAAGGCATATATTAACCTTGCTAACAATAATGATGAGAACGACAATAAGGCTCTTATTAACCAAATTCTCGCTCTTCGTGCTAAGAAGGCTAAACTTTTCGGTTTCGAAAATTATGCTGCTTTCCAAACAGATAACGTAATGGCGAAGACTGTTGATGCTGCTGAGGAATTGCTTATGAAGGTTTGGAACCCTGCTGTTGCCAAGGCTCACGAGGAAATTGCCGATATGCAGAAGTATGTTGACAAGCATGGCGGTAACTTCAAGATTGCTGGTTGGGACTATTATTACTATGCAGAAAAGGTAAAGAAGGAGAAATTCAACTTCGATGAGAATGACGTTCGTGCATATTTCCCAATAGAAAGCGTTAGAAAGGGTATCTTCACAATGGCAGAACGCCTTTATGGCATAACTTTCAAGGAAGTGACAGGCGTTCCTTTGTATCACCCTGACGTTAAGGTTTATGAGGTATTTGACAAGGACGGTTCACACCTTTCTACATTTATGACTGACTACTATGCCCGTGCTGGCAAGCGTCAAGGTGCTTGGATGTTCGTTTTCCAAGAAGCAAACGGAACAAAGGGCGTTAGACCTATTGTTTATAACGTTGGAAACTTTACAAAACCAACAGCAGACTCTCCTTCATTGTTGACTCTTGACGAAGTTGAGACAATGTTCCACGAATTTGGTCATGGCCTTCATGGTATGTTGACTAAGACTCAGTATAAGGGTAATGCTGGTACTAATGTTGACCGAGACTTCGTTGAGTTCCCGTCTCAAATCCACGAACACTGGATGCTTGAACCGGAAATGTTGAAGATTTATGCACGTCACTATAAAACTGGCGAGGTGATTCCAGAAGAATTGGTGAAGAAACTTATTGATTCAAGCAAGTTCAACCAAGGTTTCGTTAATACAGAGTTGGCAGGTGCTGCTTTGCTTGACCTTCAATGGCATAAGTTGACTAACCTTGAAGGCGTTAATGCTGCAGAATTTGAAAAGAGCGTTGCTGACAAACTCGGTATGCCGGAGCAAATTCCTTTCAGATACCGTTCAACTTACTTCAACCACATCTTCAGCAGTGACGGATATGCGGCTGGATACTATACTTATATCTGGGCACAAGTGCTTGACTGCGACGGCTTCGAAGTATTTAAGAAAAACGGCATCTTCGACGCTGAAACAGCAGCAAAATTGAAAGTTGCTCTACAATCAGGTAATGATGAGGACCCGATGGTTCTTTATGAAGACTTTGCCGGACACCGTCCAAATGCAGACGCCCTCCTCCGCGACAAAGGATTGGATAAATAATCCAATTTGAAATAACGTAAACGGTTGCATTTTTTAAGTGCAACCGTTTTTTTTATAGAGTGGAGATAGCTTTTGTTCCCGCATGGCGTGGATATATTTGTAATATGTTGCTACAAACGATTGATAAACAATCTATTGCATTGGATTTGCTATGGTGATATTTTGAAAAAATGTCCGAAAATATGCCGTTTTTGCATACGTCATTGCCCACGGCGGACGAAATACATTTTGTCTCTACAGTTAACGGGCTGGAAGCCCAATGTTTCATCAGCCTGGGGCAGCGCCCCATGTCGGCATTACCTCATTAAAAGCACTCTGTAGGAGCAAGTAAAGTGCAAATAATATTTATAATATTTATAGTATATATAGGTAGTAGAGGACGGTGGTTAATTGATTGTTTGCAAAAACGGACACAATTTAGATCTAATGTACCAACACGGGGCGTAAATGCTGTTTATTGTTTGGTTGTGCATATTATTTTTGCTCATTATCTATGCAAATTGTGAATATTTTATAATGGCGGATAGGTAATCCCATTTTTTTCGCTAATTTTGCAAAGAATTATAATTCAAATGATAAAAGTAAAAAAACTATATACATTCATGCTGCAGGGGTATTTGCCGATGTTCCTCATGACATTCTGCATTTGCCTTTTTATTGTTTTGATGCAGTTTCTGTGGAGGTATATCGATGAACTCGTAGGTAAGGGTTTGGAGGTATCGCTGATTGGGGAACTGTTTTTTTATGCGGCGTTGACAATGGTGCCGATGGCGTTGCCGTTGGCTATTCTTCTTGCCTCGCTGATGCTGTTCGGTAATCTTGGCGAGCATTTTGAACTGACGGCTCTTAAGGCTTCGGGCATTTCTTTGCTGAAGGTGATGAGTCCGTTGATTGTGCTTATCTCATTTATTTCCGTTGGTGCGTTTTTCTTTCAGAATAACGTGTTGCCGCATGCCCAGGTAAAGATGTGGACGTTGCTTTTCTCTATGAGGCAGAAGTCTCCCGAATTGGAAATTCCGGAAGGCGTTTTCTATGATCAGATTACGGGCTATAACCTTTACGTTCAGAAAAAGAATCGTGATAACGGCAAACTTTATGACCTGATGATTTATGACCTGTCGTCAGGCTTCAGTAATGCCAGCATTATTCTTGCCGATTCAGGTAAGATGAGTTTTACCGAGGATAAAAAGCACCTTTTCTTAAACCTTTGGAATGGCGAGTCTTTTGAAAATCTCCAAGAGCAGCAAGTTGCTCGTGGAAACGTTCCTTATCGTCGCGAGTCATTCGACAATAAGGAGATTATGATTCCTTTCGATGCAAGTTTTACGCGAATGGATGATAGCAGTATGCGTAACCAGTATGTCGGTAAGAACATTTCAGAGTTGCAGCATACAATTGATTCGGTGAATGTCCGTCTCGACAGTATTGGCAGAGGCTACGGAGCGATGCTTCTTGACAGGGAGTATGCAGGTGTTAACACCTATTCTACCCGTATAGAAAATGGTTTGCCTGTAAAAACAAGGAAGAAGTTTGCTCCCGTAACGGCTTTGGTGAATGTAGATTCTATCTTTAGTGGCAAGACCATAAGGGAGCGTCAGAGGTATGTTTCGTATGCTATTGAGCGGGCCAATCAGAATGTTGGCGAGATGGAGTTCAAGAGTTTTTCAACTACAGATGACAAGAAAACCATTATACGTCACCAGATTGAGATGCACAAGAAATTTACCCTTTCTTTTGCCTGCTTGATATTTTTCTTTATCGGGGCTCCGCTCGGTGCTATTATCCGTAAGGGAGGTTTGGGTATGCCAATTGTTGTTTCCGTATTCCTATTTATCTTTTACTATATTATTGATACTGCTGGCTACAAGATGGCCCGTGACGGCCGTTTGGAGGTGTGGGAAGGCATTTGGGCATCTTCTGCAGTTTTGTTACCGTTGGGTATATTCTTGACGTATAAGGCAGTGAACGACTCTGATGTGTTCAAGATGGAGGTATATATCGACAAGTTTAAGAAACTTCTTGGCAGGTCGTCAATACGCCATATTGAGTTGAAAGACGTTATTATGGAAGAGGTCGCTACTGATGTTGCAATAGCGAGAATAGATGAGGTTAAGACTCTTGCAGTTGCATACCTTGACAGGTATAAAGGCTTGCAGTCGTATAAGACATATTGGACTGAGGGTTACGATAAAGAGCAGTTAATGAATTTGTCTGCAAAACTTGAGTCATTAGTTGAATATTTGGGCAATTCTGAAAAGCGGTTGGTAATTAACAAGTTGATGGACTATCCGGTATTGAAGTCGCTGTTCCTTTACTATCCAATAAAGAACAAGGTGCTGGGCTATACTATAATGGCATTGTTGCCAATAGGCTTGCTTGGGTATTTGTTCGGAACCCGTCAGCAGAAAAATCTGAAAAAAGAGATAAAGTCAATCATCAAAGTATCAGATGAATTGACAGCATTACATAAATAAAGAACGTATTTTCCTATGAGTGACATTAAATTAGACAGAATAGAAGATGCCATTGAGGATATCAGAAATGGTGAGTTCGTTATCGTTGTAGATGATGAAGACAGAGAGAACGAGGGCGATTTGATTATTGCAGCTGAAAAGATTACGGCAGAAAAGGTAAACTTTATGCTCAAGCATGCTCGTGGCGTTCTTTGCGCACCGATAACCATGTCAAGATGCCGTGAGTTGGACCTTGATGTTCAGGTGGTTAATAATACGTCTGTACTCGGCACTCCGTTTACTGTCACTGTTGATAAATTGGAAGGATGCTCAACAGGCGTTTCTGCCCACGACAGGGCTGAAACAATTAAGGCTCTTGCAGACCCTAATGCCAAGGCTTCTGATTTTGGCAGACCAGGGCACATCAATCCGCTTTATGCTCAGGATAAGGGCGTTTTGCGTCGTACTGGTCATACTGAGGCTGCCGTTGATATGGCTCGCCTTGCCGGTCTATATCCTGCGGGAGCGTTGATGGAGATTATGAACGATGACGGTACAATGGCTCGTCTCCCAGAGTTGAGAAAGATGGCTGATGAATTCAACTTGAAGTTGATTTCTATAAATGACCTCGTTGCTTACCGTCTAAAGCAAGAGTCTATCGTTGAGAAGGGAGAAGAAGTTGATATGCCAACAGAGTATGGCCATTTCAGACTTATTCCTTTCCGTCAGAAAAGCAACGGCCTTGAGCATGTAGCCCTAATAAAGGGTACTTGGGATGAGGAAGAGGCGATTCTTGTTCGTGTTCACTCTTCTTGTGCAACAGGTGATATTTTCGGTTCTCACCGTTGCGATTGCGGACCACAGTTGCATAAGGCAATGCAGATGATTGAGAAGGAAGGCAAGGGCGTCATTGTTTATCTTAACCAAGAGGGCAGAGGCATTGGCTTGATGAATAAGATGAAGGCGTATAAGTTGCAAGAAAACGGTATGGATACTGTTGAGGCAAACTTGTGTCTCGGATTTAAGGCTGATGAGCGTGATTACGGAGTTGGTGCTAATATTCTTCACGATCTTGGCGTTAAGAAAATGAGATTGATGACTAATAACCCGTTAAAGAGGGTTGGTCTTATTGGTTACGGACTTTCGGTTACTGAAAACGTGCCAGTAGAAATAGAACCGAACGATTATAACAGGTTCTACCTTCACACAAAGAAGGATAGGATGGGACACGACTTGCATAAAGTAGAATAATTTGTTTGTCGGTTTGGCCGCATTGCGGCTGAACCGACTTTTTTTAATATCGCCTAACTCCAGACTATGACAGATTTCAGATTAAAGGTTTTTCGCTCAGTTGCTCAGAATTTGAGTTTTACCAAGGCTTCCAAGGAACTTTTCGTAAGCCAGCCTGCTATCACTAAGCATATTCATGAATTGGAGTCTATTTACCAGACGCGGCTTTTTGAAAGACGCGGAAATGTTATTGCATTGACAGGTGCCGGGAAGTTGTTGCTGGAGCATTGCGAAAAAATACTTGATGACTATAAGCGGCTTGAGTATGATATGCACCTTTTGCGTGGTGAATATGTTGGCGAGTTGAAAATGGGTGCAAGCACGACTATAGCCCAATACGTTCTGCCTCCGTTGCTTGCGGATTATATATCAAAATTTGAAAATGTCACACTGTCGCTTATTAGCGGCAATTCAAGTGAGATTGAAACATTAGTTCTTGAAAATAGGATAGACCTTGGTTTGGTTGAAGGCATTTCAAAAAATCCGATGCTTCGATATACGCCTTTTATTAGCGACGAGTTGGTTGCCGTTGTCAGAACCGATTGCTGTTTGCCTATTGGTGAGGCACTCAAGCCTAGGCAATTACTTGATTTTCCGTTGGCGCTGCGTGAGCGTGGCTCGGGAACGTTGGAAGTGATTGAGAAGGCTCTTGAAAAACATAATATAAAGTTATCAATGCTGAATGTCATGATGTACTTGGGTAGCACTGAAAGTATTAAAACTTTTATCGAAAGAGCAGATTGTATAGGCATTGTGTCTGTTCGCTCTATAGTCAAAGAATTGGCAATGGGTAAGTTGCGTATCGTTGATATTGATGGAATGCCGATGATTCGCGAATTTAGTTTCGTTCGCCAACAGGGAAAGGTTGATGGTTTGGCTGGGGTGTTTGAGTATTTTGCGTTAAATAACAGCAAATCTTTATAGATTGTATAACTTTCTGTTATAACCTATAATAATTAAGAAATAGGAAACTAAACAACAAAGACTTATCTTTGCGGCTGAAATAACAAGGTAAATTTTTTTAGATATGTTCAGTCGTGAAAATCGAAGCAATACGCTTCACGGAATTTTGTTGATTGCATTGTTTTCATTCTCTGCTTTCTATATTGCGGAGATTCCTTTTGTGAAAAGTCTTTCATTCAGTCCACTTATTGTTGGAATCATCTTGGGTATGCTTTATGCTAACAGTTTGAGGAACCGTTTGCCTGAAACATGGGTACCAGGCATCAAGTTTTGTACAAAGCAGATTTTGAGGGCGGGTATTGTCCTTTACGGTTTCCGATTGACTCTTACTCAGGTCGCAGAAGTAGGGTTGTCGGCGATTGTTGTTGATGCAATAATTGTTGCGGGAACGATTTTCCTTGGCGTATGGTTTGGTAAACTGATGAAATTGGACAAGGACACAGCGTTAATGACTTCTACGGGTAGTGCAATTTGCGGTGCTGCTGCTGTATTGGGAGCAGAACCTGTTGTTAAGTGTGAGGGACACAAAACGGCTATCGCGGTTTCTACGGTTGTTATCTTCGGTACTGTTTCAATGTTTCTTTATCCTATAATGTATAGGTCTGGTATGCTCGATGGCTTAAGTAATCTTGGAGTTGCTATATATACAGGTAGTACTTTGCATGAGGTGGCGCACGTTGCAGGAGCAGGTAATGCAATGGACCCTACGGATGCTCTCGGTATTGCTGGTCCGGCGACTATAACAAAGATGATTCGTGTAATGATGCTCGCTCCTGTCCTCGTTATTATGAGTTTCGCTCTTGCGGGCAGAAAAAAATCTGTAGGCGATAAAAAAGAAAAAAGCAAGATAACTATTCCTTGGTTCGCATTCGGTTTTATTGGTATTATATGCGTCAATTCTCTTTTGCAATATATTTGCGGGGTTGATAGTGTAAAGGAAATTCCTTTGAACGGAGCAATTGAGTATATTGACACATTCCTTTTGACTATGGCAATGACCGCACTTGGAACGGAAACAAGTTTCGACAAGTTCAAACAAGCAGGAGCAAAACCATTCGTATTGGCGGCTCTTTTGTATGTTTGGTTACTTGTTGGAGGATATTTTCTTGCAAAATA